>SXGT01941239.1_pt1 | contig 124313 bp, 101 predicted proteins | sample 3176221 | NCBI WGS metagenome assembly SXGT01 (sample SAMN11356862, study PRJNA531348) | freshwater metagenome | isolation source: freshwater sample F1-120 | place: China: Fuxian Lake, Yuxi | collected 2017-12-25 | reverse complement strand
TTGAAATGCTCGGCAACTTTTCGTTTGGGGATTACTTTAAGGAAGGGGCGATTGCCTTTGCCTGGGAATTTTTGACAGACGTGCTGCATCTGCCAGTTGAGAAGCTGTGGGTGACGATTTATCGCGATGACGACGAAGCCTTCAACATCTGGCATCAGCAGGTCGGTGTCGCCGCTGAGCGCATCGTGCGCCTGGGCGACAAAGATAATTTCTGGGCCATGGGCGATACCGGGCCGTGTGGGCCGTGTTCCGAAATTCATATTGACCAGGGGCCAGCCCTCGGCACCGGGCCTGAGGACGTCTTGGGCGGCGAGGGTGATCGCTTTCTTGAACTGTGGAACCTGGTGTTCATGCAGTACAATCGCGCCGCCGATGGCACGCTGACCCCACTGCCGCAGCAAAACATTGATACCGGCATGGGCCTGGAGCGCATTAGCGCCATTTTGCAGGGCGTGCAGAGCAACTATGAGACCGATCTGCTGCGCCCCATCATTGCTGCCATCGAAGAGCTGGCCGAGAAGCCCTATGGTAGCATCAAGGCTGATGATACTTCGATGCGCGTCATTGCCGACCACATGCGGGCCAGCGTGTTTTTGCTGGGTGATGGCGTGCGTCCCGACAACACCGGGCGCGGCTATGTCCTACGGCGCATCATCCGGCGGGCGGCGCGGCACGGCAAGATGCTCGGCTTTGAGGAACCCTTCCTGCATCGCTTGGTGGAGGCGGTGCAGCGCGTCATGGGGCCAGCCTATCCCGAGCTAGAACTCCAAAACGCGTATGTCAGCAAAATGCTGCTCGGGGAAGAAGAGCGCTTTCTGCACACCCTGCATCAGGGCCTGCGCGAACTCGATGGCTTGATCACCCAGCACCGGCAAGACGGCACACGGCGCATTACCGGGGGTGAAGCGTTTCGGCTCTATGACACCTTTGGTTTCCCGGTAGACTTGGCCGAGGAAGTGCTCATGGAGGCCGGACTGCACCTCGACCGCCAGGAGTTTGAAACCGAGTTGGATGCGACGCGCGCCAAAGCCCGCGACACCTGGAAAGGCTCGGGGGAAGTGCAGATTGCGCCGGTGTATCAGCGCGTGCTACGGCGCGCCGGCGCCTCCATCTTTACGGGCTATGAGCACACCCAGAATGCCAGCCCGGTGCTGGCGATTATTGTCGATGGGCAGGAAGTGCAGGAAGCCCACGCCGGGCAGCGTGTTGAGCTGGTCTTCGAGCGCACCCCATTCTATGGCGAGTCCGGTGGCCAGGTTGGCGACATGGGGCGTGCCCTGGCCCTCGATCATGGGGTCGAGGTCGAGATTACCGATACGCACAAACCGGCTGGAGATCTTATTGTGCATACCGGGACGGTAAAGCGTGGCACGGTGTGGCACGAAATGAGCCTGCAGCTCGCCATTGACGCCCAGCGCCGCGAGGCGATTCGCAAGAATCACACCGCCACGCATCTCCTGCATGCGGCCTTGCGGCACATCCTCGGCGAGCACGTCAAGCAAGCCGGCTCCCTCGTAGCACCGGATCGGCTGCGCTTTGATTTTACGCATTTCACGCGTCTCAGCCCGCGCGAGTTGGAGCGCATCGAGAGCCTGGTCAACGAGCAGATCTGGGCCAATACACCCCTGCAGGTAGTCACCATGGATCTTGATAGCGCCATCTCGTGGGGCGCGCTGGCGCTGTTCGGCGAGAAGTATGGCGAGGAAGTGCGCACCATTGAGGTGCCGGGCTTCAGCAAAGAGCTGTGCGGTGGCACGCACGTTGGTGCCACGGGCGAGATCGGCATGTTTACCGTGACCTATGAAGCCGGTACGGGCTCCGGGGTACGCCGCATTGAGGCGTTAACAGGGCCAGGGGCCTATGCGCATGTGCGTCATAATGGCCGTATTCTCGGCGAGGTGCGCCAGGCCTTACGGGCGCAGCCAGACGAAGAAGTGGACAAGTTGCAGCGCCTAGCGGCGCAGCAGCGCGAGTTGGAACGCCAGATTGCTGTCCTGCAGATGCGCCTGGCTACGGCCCAGTCGCAGGATTACTTGAGCCAGACGTGCGACGTCGGCGGGGTGCGGGTACTGGCGCTCTGCCTAGAAAATTTCGACCGCAAGGCGTTACGGACCTTTGTGGACACGGCCAAGGACCGCCTGGGTTCCGGGGTCGTGGTGGTTGGTGGTATCGAAGACGCCAAAGCGGTCCTGGTGGCCGGGGTCACGCAGGATCTCACGCAACGCCTGTCTGCTGGTGTGTTGCTGGGTGAGGTGGCGGCGCTCCTAGGCGGCAAGGGTGGTGGCCGGCCGGATATGGCACAGGGCGGCGGACCCGATACCGCCAAACTTCCTGAGGCCATTGCCCGCGTGCCGGCTTTGGTCACCAGCATGCTGCAGGCGAAGGAGTAGGCCGTGGCGGAGTGGACCCACTTGGATACGCAAGGCCGCGCCCGCATGGTGGATGTGGGTGGCAAAGAGGTGACCGCGCGTGAGGCTGTGGCCCGCGGTGCGGTGTATATGCAAGCCACGACGCTGCAAGCCATCGTGGCGCAGCACATCGCCAAAGGCGATGTCTTGCAAGTGGCGCGCATTGCTGGAATTATGGGGGCCAAACAGACGCCCATGCTTATCCCGATGTGTCATCCGTTAGAGCTCACCAACGTCGAGGTGGATCTCTGGCCTGACCCCGAGGGGCTGCGGGTGTGCATCGAAGCGCGTGTGCGCAATGCAGGACGGACAGGCGTGGAAATGGAAGCGCTCACCGCGGTGACCATTGCGGGCCTGACGGTCTACGATATGTGCAAGAGTCTCGATCGCCAGATGCGCGTCTCTGAGGTGGAATTATTCTACAAAAGCGGTGGCAAGAGTGGGGAGTATCGCCACGCGCAGTATGCGCCACCGCCCGAGACGCCCAAAGCGTGATGGCAGATGGCGCTGCGCTCTAGACTTGCGCGACGACGTAAGAAAGAGTACAACACACCCTCTACACATACGGTCCTCAGCATGAGGACGAGGAGCAGTGCACGAGGGGGAGGAGCGATCATGGCGCTCAGGCGTCTCACGATAGATTTCGAGGCGTTAGCAAGGGGTATGGCGAAGCAGGGCAGTGATGAGTACGACTACTACCTTGACACCCACACCGGGCGCGTCATGCGGATTTCCACGGATGTCTGGAATGCGCTGGAGGAAGGTAGCACCATTGCTGGAAGTCTTAACGCCTGGCAGCAAGCGGAGTTGCACGAAGCACAAGCCGTGTTCAGTGACACCCATGGACGTTACATCCCCGTACCTGAGGATGCAGAGTGGGATGTACAGAGTATGATGTCTGACTTCATCGAAACCGTCCCTGACATGGCGTTACGACAGAAGCTGATGGGTGCCATTGCCGGGCGTAACGCCGTACGACGTTTTCGTGATGTCCTGGCACACTATCCCAAGGCACAGCAAGATTGGGGGCATGTCCAACAGGACAGTCAGCAGCAGCGTGCCGCACAATGGCTGAGCGATGAAGGCATTGTGCCTGTGTGGGCTTCGGCGGTAAAATCCTAAACTTGCCTCTCAGACGCTCGCACCTTGGTGGAGCACAAACCTGTTGTCAGGACGGTGTGGTGACACCCCTCCGTGGGTTTGTGCTCTCGCAGCGGTGTACATGTCTCCCTGTCGCTCTGTCTCGGGCACGCCATATCGCTCAATCTCTAATGGCAAAACGCACCCTTATTCTGACGATATTTCTCCCTATAATCCTAGAATATAAGGGTTTTCATGCATATCAATTCCATGGGCGGATCGTTACACTAACGCAAACCGTCACTATGAAGCGTTGATGGTGTCGCAACCCAGTGCGCCGGTATCGTCCAACACGGCGATACAACCCAGAGGTGACACGCCGCCCTGTCCTTCTCTACTTCGTCGCACGCGACATGCCTGTGGTGACCCTTGCATCCTCCTCACAGCAGCTCGGCATGATGTTGGAACGTGATTTTCCCCAGATCTATGGTGTGCTATAGGCTTCGCCGCTACCACAGAGATGTGCTGCTCCGCCCCAGCGTAGCGTCACTGCCCCACGCGTGTGAAGGAGAGGAAACCGGCATGGCTGTGCCGCTAGCAAGTATGACCACATGAAAGCAGCGCTGGAGGGATACGCATGTGTCAACAGACGACCACGCTACCGTGCCTTCTCTAGGACATCTCATCTTGCTCGATGAGCAAAGCGCCGCCCATGCCACGGAACATCCGCAGCTACGGCAATTCCTCCAGAGCGCTGCCGGCATCCGGATCGTCGCCGAGACGCGTGCGAGCCTCGAAGCGGTCGACTGCACCCAGACGCCGCAGCCCGAGGTTCTCTTACTCGAGAGTGCCCTGGCAGAGCCTGACACGCGGGCATTCGTGGCACGCATCACACAGGCTTTTCCCCACCTCCGGGTGATTCGGCTCTCAGCCTATCAACCAGAGCGTGCCATCGCGCTAGTGGTACGGAATGTGGAGCAGGCGTATGTCTTCCAGGAGACGACGAGCTACGCCCGTGAAGCGGCAAGCCACCTCATAGCGGACCCCGTGGCTGTCTCGGGGACAGCCAACACGCCGGCAGCAGTGCCGCCGAGTTTGACCCCGCGCCAACAAGACGTCCTACGTCTGATTGTGCAGGGACTGACGACGAAAGAGATCGCTCAGCGGCTCCAGCGTAGTACCAAGACCGTGGAAGCCCACCGCCGTCAGATGATGCAACGGCTCGGGGTGCATAATGTTGCAGAGTTGGTACGAGACGCCATACAGCACAACCTCTATACGCCCGGCACCTGATGGGGAGAGCCCGTGTTGGTCCACCGTATGCCTACTTGTCACTCAAGCGTGGATCGAGAATATCGCGCAGGCCGTCACCAAAGAGGTTGAATGCCAACACCGCGTAGGAGATGGCGAGTCCAGGGAAGATGGCAGTCAAAGGACGAGACTCCATGTGATCACGTGCCAGATTCAAATCTGCCCCCCAATCTGGCGTGGGAGGTGGAGAGCCAAGCCCCAGAAACGACAGCGCTGCAATGACTAATAGCGTGGACCCTAGTGACACGGTGCCCTGAATAATCACGGGCGAGAGACAGTTGGGCAAAATCTCACGCAGGGGGATATACAGGCTGCTCTCACCCATAGCACGGCAGGCTTCGACATACTCTTTCTCTTTCTCCGCCAGGACAGTCCCGCGTACGAGTCGCGCCAGACGCGGCACTTGATTGCTCCCCAGGGCAAAGACCAGGGCAAGATCGTTCCAGAAGCCAGCGAGTTTCCACTCGCGGAGCAACGTGGCTAACAACAGATAGAGCAGAATCCCCGGAAAGGCCAGCCAGGCATCCACTACCCGCATGCTCCAGGCGTCGAGCCGACCGCCGTAATACCCGGACAACGTGCCCAAAGGAATCCCCAGCAGCACACCGACAAACACGGCAAGCAGACTGATGACGAGCAGACGCCGGGCGCCCCACAACAGTCGCGACCAGATGTCTCGACCGTAACGATCTGTACCAAAATAATGTTTGGCACTGGGCGTCTGGAGCATCTCACGATAATTTTGTTTGACGGGATCATAGCGGGCGATGTACGGCGTGAGGACACAGACAGCACAGAGCGCCACGAGCATACAGGCACCAATCAAGGCCGTTGTGCTGCGATAGAGTTCGTGGCAGGCATTGGTGAAGCCCGCCCACCCTCGGCGCAGCGTGCGCCACACACGCGGTAGACGCATTGGCATATCCACGTTCTCTTCAGGCACGACCACACTTGGTGTCATAACGGCCCGCCTTCCCCTGGGCTATGCGAGTCTCACCCGTGGATTTAAGACACGGTACAGGAGATCGACTAACACATTAATCACCACCACCGCAATACCGAGAATTAACACTCCAGCTTGGATGACAGGAAAATCCCGGCTGATAATGGCCTCAAACAGCGTCCGTCCCACCCCGGGCCAGGCAAAGATGGTCTCAATCACCACTGTACCCCCCAACATTTGCGCCAGTTGTAAGCCACTGATCGTCAGGGTGGGGATCATCGCATTGCGCAGCGTGTACTGATAAATCACCTTCGGCTCGGACAGGCCCATGGCCCGTGCCGTGTCGACATACTCCTTGCGGGTTTCGTCGAGCATGGTCGAACGGGTCAGGCGGGTGGTAATCGCCGCTTGGCGGATCCCTAAGGCCGCAGCGGGGAGAATCATGTGCTTGACGCCTAACCACACGTCATCAAATGGGCTGTAATACTCCGAGGAAGGCAGCCAGCCCAGGTAGAGGGAAAACAACAGCACGGATAAGAGCGCAAACCAGAATTCGGGAATAGAGATCCCAATGAGCGAGACCACCTGCGCGACATAGTCCACCGCCGTATTGCGCTTGACGGCCGCAATCGTCCCTAAGGGGATGGCAATGCACAGGGAAATCATCGTGCCGATCAGCGCGAGATAGAGCGTGGCGGGGATACGCTGAAAGAATTCCACAGCAATCGGGCGTCGCGTGACCAGGGACGTGCCAAAATCACCGTGCAGCACCCGGTTGAGCCAGATGCCGTACTGCACATAGAAGGGTTTGTCGAGGCCGTATTCCTGTTCTAGAGCCTTGCGGACCTCCGGATCCACGGCGCCTTCCTGCCCAGCCAGGACATCGATGACATCGCCTGGCAGGAGATGGACAAAGGAAAACACCACCATGGTGAGGATCAATAACACCGGGATGAGATACAGAATCCGGTTCACTGCATAGATTATCATGGAATATGTTACTCCAGCCAGGCAGTACGGATGCCTCCCCCGCGGGTACTGAAGACGCCCGAGACAGACGGTTGATAGCCCTTGAGGTGTAGACTCCCCGCCTCTAACAAGGTGAGATGATGCAGGTAGAGGATGGGCAATTCGTCATTGATAATACTGTCAATAGCTGCATACAGGGCTAAGCGTTTGGGACGGTCTGCGGTGCGGCGTGCTTCCACAATGAGACTATCGACCTTGGCGTTGCGGAAACCCGAGTTGCTTTTGGTCGCCGGTGCCGTGGAGAGGAGCTGCCGCGAGAACCAGCCCTCGGGATCCCAGCGATAGCTCGCCGCGGTCGAATCGGCGTGAAAATCGCGCTCGCGTCGTTTTTGGTTGAGCGCCACCTCATCATACATGTCATAACGCACCTTGAGGCCAATCTCCGACCACATGGCCTGAATCAATTCCGCCGTGTGGTGCATATACGGGAAGGTGTTGAGGCTCTGGAGCTGGACTTCACTGCCCACGGCTTTGGCCTGACGCAGCAAAAATTTTGCCTTGTCTGGATCATAGGTGGGCCATGGCGTCACACCCTGGCTATGCCAGGGACTCACGGGCGCATAAAAGCTCTGCGCCGTAGCGCCGCGTCCATGGAAGACGGCTTGTTTGATCGCGTCATGGTCAATGGCATGGGCCGCGGCCTGGCGGATGTGTTTGTCCGTGAAGGGACCTTTGTCCAGATTAAAGAGGATGAACGAGGTCCCGACCGTAGGGACATCCCACGCTTGCAACTTGCCGGCGTATTTTTGGGGGAACTCCGCCGCCTCATCGTAGTCCATCGAGTCGATGAGATCGACTTCCCCAGTACGCAAGGACGTGAAGCGCACCTGGTCGCTGCTTTTCGGGCGTCCGATCAACGCGTCGAGATAGGGCAAGCTATGGCCCTCGGCATCGGTCTCAAAATAGTTCTCAAACCGTGCTAACTCGGTGACGTTGTTGCGATCCCACTTGGCGAATTTGAAGGGACCGCACCCAATGGGGTGGAGGTCCGCCTTTTCGACGCTGTCTGGCGCCATGAGGGCACACGGATAATACACCACATCGGCCGGGAAGGCGGCGCTCGGTTCGTGGAGATGACAGCGCAGCGTGTATTTGTCGAGAATGTCCACGGTGTGCAGGTTGTCGAGCGCTGAACGGGTGAGCGGATGGGCAATTTTGGGATCTTGGATGCGCTCAAGATTCCATTTGACCGCTTCAGCGTCGACCGTGCGCCCATTGTGGAACAGCACCCCCTTACGTAGCCGAAAGGTGTAGCTGCGCAAATCAGACGCCGCCTCCCAACTCTCCGCCACCCCAGGGACGGGTTCCGAGCGTAGATCAAGATCCAGTAAACCCTGGGTGATGGCCGCCAGGGGCATAGAGACCACGTAGATCGTATTGCGATGGACATCTAACCCCGAGACATCGGAGCGTGTGGCGAATCGCAACGTGCCACCGCGCTTGGGGTGACGCTGGTCCGCGAGCGCCGGGCCGGACCATGATGCCGTCACGGCGCTCGCGAGGGCGCTGCCAGCAGTGCTGAGCACGGCGCGGCGCGACCACTCCGTCTCTGGTCGTTGTGTCACAGTGTGCCAACCTCCTCTTCCTTTAGGCGAGCCAGGCAGTCCGGATACCAGCCCCACGGGTGCTAAAGGGGCCAGAGATCGCCGGACGGTAGTCCTTGAGATGCATGGCCCCAGCTTGCAAGGCGGTCATATGATGAATGTAGAGCAAGGGCAACTCCTCATTGACGATGCTATCGATGGCGGCGTACAGTTCCAGACGCTTGGGCTTGTCGGTGGTTTGCCGCGCTTCGGCAATCAAGTGATCCGCCTTGTCATGCCGGAAGCCCGACCCCGTCGTTTTATTCGCCGGGGCACTGGACAAGACCTGCCGCGAGAACCAGCCGTCCGGATCCCAACGATAGCTCGCCGAGGTGGCATCGGCATGAAAATCACGGTCGCGGCGTTTCTGGTTGAGGACGGGTTCTTCATAGAGGCTCACCGTGGCTTTCAAGCCGACCTCACTCCACATGTGTTGCACCAGCTCCGCCGTTTGTTGCATATACGGGAAGGAGTTGAGGGATTGGATGTTGACCTCGGTCCCGATCGCTTTGATGCGCTTGAGGAGCGCTCTGGCTTTGTCTGGATCATATTCCGGCCACGGCTTAGCCCCCGCGGCATACCAGGGACTGGCGGGAGCGTAGTAGCCCTTGGCAATCTCCCCGCGCCCATAAAACACCGCTTGCTTGATGGCCTCGTGGTCGATGGCATGGGCCACTGCTGTCCGCAAAGTTTTGTCGGTAAAGGGGCCCTTCTCGAGGTTGAACATAATATACGATGTCCCCAGAGTCGGAATCTCCCACGTCTGGAATTTCGCGCCGTGCTTATTGACAAAGGTCGCCGCGTCGGTGTACGACATGGTGTCAATCAGCTCGACTTCCCCGGTGCGCAGCGCGGTCAAGCGCACCTGGTCTTCTTTCTTGGGACGCCCAATAATCGCATCGAGATAGGGCAGGCTATTGCCCTCGGCATCGGTCTCAAAGTAGTTCTCGAAGCGCACTAACTCCGTGATGTTGTTGCGTTCCCATTTGGCAAATTTGAAGGGGCCACAGCCAATGGGATGCGCATTCGCTTGCTCAACGCTGTCTGGCGCAATCAGATTGCACGGGTAGTACACCAGATCAGCCAGGAAGGCCGCGCTGGGCTCACGCAAGAGGCAGCGCAGCGTATATTTGTCCACCACGTGGGTCTCGTGCAGATTGGCCAGCGCCGAACGGGGTAAGGGATGGGCCCCGGTCTTCGGCTCTTGGATGCGCTCAAAATTCCATTTGATGGCTTCGGCGTCCACCTCACGGCCATTATGGAACACGACGCCCTTGCGCAACCGAAAGGTATACGTGAGGAGGTTGGGCGCAATGTCCCACTCGTGTGCAATCCCAGGCACAGGTTCTGACTGCAGGTCCAGGTCGATCAACCCTTGGGTAGTGGCCGCTAGCGGTGTCGAAACGAGGTACATAATATTGCGATGGGGATCCAGGCCCGAGGCATCGGCACGCGTGGCAAAACGCAGCGTCCCGCCGCGCTTGGGATGACGCTGCCGGGCCTCGGCGAGTGCCGCTAGCCCCAACGCTGCACTGGCGAGGGTTCCCCCTGTGGTGGCAAGAAAGGCGCGCCGGGACAGTGACGGGTCCGAGGAGAGAGGAACGCTGGACATCTCCTGACCTCCTAAAATTTCCGCTGTGGAGCCCCCGGGCTTCAGCGGGGGGAGGACACCGCGGGGCCTGCGACTGCAGGCAGGGTGTATGTATAGCCATCGGCAGCCCACAGCCGCGTGCAATGCTTGTGGTGCACACTGGTCTTCTTGCCGTCGATGACGAGGTCAAACCACCCACTGGCCCTCACCACGACGCGACTGACCCAGGTGCCGACGTACTTGCCGGTGGGTACCATCGCTTTGACGAGATCGCCCGTCTGCAGCCCCCAGTAGCGCTTCTGGCGGCCACGGTGGTTCTTGGGAAACCCGTGGGCCTCGGTGCGACACATCTGCCGTGTCCCGTGCCCCATCGCCCGAATGCCCAACGGCGCGATACCAGCAACGTGGAGCGTCTCTGGCGTACTGGCCCCAACACAGGCCGCGTCACCCCAGTGCGACTTGGGGATGCCCAGACGCGTGCGGTTGTACTTCGTGCGCCCACCCGTGCCCGTCTCCACCGGCAACCCCGTGGCGCAGAGCTGGCCGTAGAGTGCCCACCTCGTGGCATTGACGGCTGCGGCGTCGTGCAGCGGCATCCTGGCCTGCGCCTGGACCTGTGGAAAGCCAAACTCTGAGGCGGTCTGGGCACCTTTCTTCTGGTTGCACGGCCCACACGCCAGCGTCAAGTTCGACACACGATCCGAGCCACCCCGGACCTTGGGGACGATGTGCTCGACTTGCAACGGCACGCCAGTCTTATGGCAGTAGGCACAGGTGCGGTGCCACTTCTCCAACAGATACTCGCGGACTTCATACCCTGCGAGGACACCTTGCTGGTACGCCACCCCAGTGATCTCGGCGTGCTGCATCCGTTGCGTATCGAAACGCACCAGCTCTTGACTGAGTGCCGTCATCGGGCAGGACCGTGCCAGCCGTTGGACCCACGTCATGACATGGCAGACACGACTCTGCAGCGACGGAGGCAGCCAGGAGGCAGGCCGCCGGCGGTTGAGGAAACGTGGCGGCCGGTAGCGCGTCTGGCGTTGCCTGCGACCACGCCGGATGGCGTGCCGACTGCGCAAGGCCGCGGTGATACGCTGGCCGCGGTGGCTCAGCTCGGCAGCCCAGAGGAGACGAGCGCCAGCGACCAGTGCCAGACCGGTCGTGCGACTGCCAGGATCAATTTTCACACGGTGCTCGTGCACCACAGACGCGGCGCGCCTCCGGTCGTTGAGAATGATGGTAAAGGGCAAGCGCCGCAACACCGCCGCCCGGCCGTTCCGCAACAGCTCCCGGGCCCGTGCCGGATGGCAAGGGTCGAGGGGTTGACGGTCACGGTCTAGGACAAAGACCTGGGACATGAAGTTACCTCATCCGCTCCGCTTGCGCGGGTAACGTTTGCCTCGACAATGTTCAGAAGGCTTGTCGTGTCTGCCGCACAGTGTAGTACTCGCTACATACGTTTAACGACAGACCACAGAGCCAGGGACTGGCACGCATCCCAGGGTGTGATGACCAACCGAACGGAGTACCTTGCGGTACTGAGTCTGCTCGACACCGACTCCGAAGAGTCCCCCGACTTCAGTCGGGGGAGTACGTCGGTCGACTGAGATATGGGCTGCGATCCGCGCCGCAACGAGAGAACCTGAGAGGGCCAATGGCGCGTGTCCTGGTGGTCCCATCGGCAGTACCAGCCACGTGAAGAGGTATATATAGAGGCTGTAGTGTAGGGGGGTGTGAGGAGGCGACGCAAGCAAAAACTCGTGCCCGCGGTGTGCCACGGCATGGTCTCCACGCCAGCGCCGGACCTTGATGGCCCTTGCGAGGACAGTAAGCACACAAATGGTGACAAAATTGTATGACCAAGCCCACGTGCGGCATGAGGCATCCGATGGCAGAGGCGCGGGACAAGACAATGCAGGGCGTGCTTTGGTATAGCGCGCTGGTACTGTACAGCATGCTGGTACTGCCACGCATGTTAAGCACGGGGATGTTTCTCGACGGGGTGGTCTATGCCAGCATCGCCCGCAACATGGCCGAAGGCTATGGGAGTCTGTGGTCCCCAGCCTATACCGCGACCGTCTACCCCGTCTTTTATGAACATCCGCCCCTAGGGTTCTGGTTGCAAGCCTGGGCCTACCGCGTGGGGGGGGATGTCGTGGCGGTTGAAGCCTTCTGGGGCTGTGCCATGGGGCTGCTACTGCTTCTGGAGCTGGCGGGTATCTGGCGCTGCTTGCAACCGTCGGACACGCCTCTGACCGGCGCGTGGTTCCCCGCCATGCTCTGGGTGCTCACCCCCATGACGTCGTGGGCGGTGGCGCAGAATATGCTCGAAGTGCCTCTGACCGTGTGTAGCCTCGGGGCGGTGTGGCTCTGCCTCCTGGGGTTGCAACATCCACGCCCAGGGGTGAGGGCGGGTTGTAGCATCGGCGCCGGGCTTATGCTGCTGAGCGGACTCGGCATCAAAGGCCCTGTCGCGCTCTTTCCCCTCGCCGTGCCCGTGCTGGTGCGAGGATACGCTGGGATCAGCAGGCGACGGGCTCTGGGGATGACGGGGGGCATGCTCCTCACCTGCGTGCTGGTGGGGAGTCTGCTCTGCCTCATGCAGCCCGCCGCGTGGGAATTTGCCAAGCACTACGGGCAACAGCAGCTGTGGGCCAGTGTGGCAGGGAGGCGTGAAACCTCCGGGTCGCGTTGGGATGTGCTGCGCGCCCTCAGCCGCGAGATCGTGGTGCCGCTCGTGCTGGGAGGCGGCCTGACGGTGCTCCGGCTGCGTCGTCCCCGCACACGCCGCACCTCTGGGCAGAGGCGGCTTGGATGGGCGTATCTCGGGATCGCCCTCGCCGCCAGTCTGCCGCTCCTCCTCAGTATAAAGCAGCGGCGCTGGTATGTGTTCCCCTCCTTGCCGTTTTACGCCCTGGCCCTGGCGGCCTGGTGGCAGCCTGCAGCGCTCCGGCTAGAACGCTGCCTGCAGGCGCAGCCCCTGTACCGTCAGCGTCTACGGGCGGGGTGTGTTTGTGGCCTGGTTCTCGCGCTCGGTGCCATGGGGCTGGAGCGGCACGCTCTGCGACGCGATGTCACATTGCATCAGGATTTCGCCAAGCCAGCCGTCACCCTGCCGGCACGTGCGGTGCTGTCCGTCTATCCGGCGCACCTGGCGGCACACTGGACCCTCATCGCCCACTTGCAACGTCACTTCAAAGCCAGCGTGACCAGTGTGATCGGTGCGCCGTACCTGGTGACCACGCACGACACCGTGCTCCCAGAGGGCATCGCCGCCCAATACGCCCCGCTGCTGCTGCCGCATACCAGGACGTACCTCCTGTTCCGCCACCGGACTGCTGACCCACCGATCGCAGGACCGTAGGACGTCCCCAGACACCAGGATGCCCCGACAGCAGGCGGTATTTTCCGCATTGCGAGCGTCCGCGTGACACGCTATAGTGTGCCGCAGCAAAAGCCTGGCACTTCGAGACGCCTTTCCCAGACCTTTCGCTTGCCCTTGCCTCACGCCATGCGCCTCGGGTCGAGCCGTCATGGGGTGGAGTAGGTGCTACACAACACGCAATGTGCTTGACATATCCCTTGGTGTCAGTAAAGTGGCTGCCCGGCCAAGGCAGGCATGCGTCCCAAGGTTGGAAGGGAGAAGGTAAGGCTATGCTGCCACAGCAAGTCCACCCACAATACGGTAGTCTAGGTAGGTCTTTCATGGCCATGGTAGCCCGACAACGCACCGTGATACTCGGTTGCCTCCTGGCTGTGCTCGCCGTGGGCGTGTGGGCTGACGTGGTCAGCGCCATTGATGTGCCGCTCCCGACCAAGGAGCAGATGGTCTACGGGGATTTTCCGGTCGTGGGCCGTCGCGTCGCGGTGTGGGTCATCGCCCAGTTGCATCTGATGTTTGGCGCCTTTGTGGTCGGGGTGCCGCTGTTCATCTTGATTATCGAGATTATGGGGGCCGCCACCAAGAGCCAACAGTACGACGACCTGGCGTATGAGTTCACGCGTTTGCTGAGCGTGGCGTTTTCCACCACAGCGACCTTCGGTGGCGTGCTGGTGTTCCTGCTCATTGGCCTCTATCCTACCTTTACCAATTTTTTGGCGCGCATTTTCTTCCCTTCGATGGTGGTGTACGTTTTTCTGTTCTTCGGCGAGAGTTTTAGCATGTATTTGTATTACTACGGCTGGGAGGCGCTCAAAGGCACCTCACGACGGGCCGGAGCGGTGGTGGCCACAGCCATCCTCACGACCATGGTGGCGTATCCCGCCGTGTTGCTCCTGAGTTCTTTGCTCTCCTCTAGCACCGCCTTCCCCTTGTCGTATGGGCTCACCGGGGTACTCTGCGTGGCCTTGCTGGTCCATGGATTGCGCCCGAGCGCGACCACCTTTCTCCAGAATCAGAAGTGGATGCACATTTGTTTTGGCATCCTGCTGAATTACTTTGGCCTCATCTTAATGATGATCGCCAACTCGTGGTCGACGTTTATGATGTCACCCGTGGGTATTGACGCCAATGCCGGGATGTTCCGTGGTACGACCTGGGAGGCCATGAACAACTTTACGTGGATGCCGGTGAACCTGCACCGCTTCATCGCCAATATCGCCTTTGGTGGGTCGATTGTGGCGGCATATGCGGCCTTTCGCTTCCTCGCCTCACCACGGGGCTCTGAGGCCCGGGCTCATTACGACTGGATGGCCTATATTGGCAATTTCATCGCCATCATTGGCCTGATTCCCCTACCGTTTGCCGGCTACTGGCTAGGGCGTGAGATTTACGGCTATGACCAGCAGCTCGGCATCACCATGATGGGCGGGATCTTTTCCTGGTTGTTTATTCTGCAGGCGGTGTTGATTGGGGCCTTATTCTTGGGCGCCAACTACTACCTCTGGCTCGGCATGGAGCGCATCCCAGGCTCAGAGCGTTATCGACGTTTTATCCCGATCCTCCTGAGCATTCTCACGGTGTGCTTCCTTGTGTGGTTGACGCCCCACAGTCTGGTCGCCAGCATGGAGGAAGCGCGCAAGATGGGAGGGGCGCACCATCCCTTGCTCGGGGTGTTTGGCGTCATGTCGGCTAAGAACACTGTCGTGAACATTATGATCTTGAGCACGTTCCTGAGTTTTCTGATTTATCGACGCGGCAATAAAGGCACGCCCTTACCGATACGGCAGCAAAGTATCGCCGCCCGCATCACGTTGGTGGCCGTGACGGGCCTGGCCCTGGTGTTGCTCATTACCTTACAAACCGGGCCGTTGCAGCCGGCGGGGAAACTCTGGGTGCTCTGGATAGAAACGGCGTGTGTGCTGGCGGCGCTGGGGTTAACGTTCTGCAACCGCGGCGTGGCGGGGCAGTGGCTGCTGTTTGCCATGTCGGCTATCGTCGTGGTGGCATTTGGCGCCTACGGCTATTTTGTGGAAGCCATCGTGCGCATTGGTTTCTCCATTGTCCAGGTGTCGTCGGTGCTCATGGTGTTGCTGGTGGGGACGACGATTGATGTGGTGATCTTTCGCGGCGCACCGCTCATCGGCGCCATTCGCTGGGGCCAGATTCCTGAACGGGCCCAGTATATCCTCTTTTTGCTGGCGACCTCCTTTACCTGGCTCATGGGGTTAATGGGTTATGTGCGCTCGGGTCTGCGGACGCATTGGCACGTTTTTAATGCGGTGCGCGACTATGCCGCCGATGCGTATACGCCGCCGCTCGGTTTTGCGTGCTGGGTGGTCTCCGGCATCGTGCTGGTGTTTATGCTTCTAGTAAGTTTCATTTTCTGGCTGGCACATCTCGGTACACAGGGGCATGAGCATGACGAGGCCGTGCTGCATGCGACCACGCTGCCGACATTAGCGCCCGAACCGGCTGCTGGGGACTAGGGAAGCGAAGGCATGAAGACATTTCTGAAGGTGTTTGCATTCAACGTGGCGGTCATCGCCTTCTTTCTGTGGGTGGGGAATAGCATTCCGCAGCTGCGTCAAGATCCGCCGCAGGAGTTGGTGTTGGCCGCCGATGCCCCCGTGGAGGACTTTGTCAAAGCGGGCCAGGAAATTTTTTACGGCAAAGGGACGTGTGCCTTGTGCCATGAAATCGGCAAGAAAGGCGAACGCTGCCCCGATATTGCGGGCGCTGGAGAACGGGCGGAGGCACGCGTCAAGGAAGAGCGCTATAAAGGGAAAGCCAGTAATGGGGCAGAATATCTGGTGGAATCCTTGCACGAGCCGACGCTCTATGTGGTCGAAGGCTATCAGCCGAGCATGCCAGCGCTAGGACGCCAGTTGAGTGACCTGGAGATGGTGGCGATGGTGGCGTTCTTGCAGTCGCAGGGTGGGGAAGTCACCGTCAATGGCCAGACGCGCTTTCCCAAGTGGCGTGGAGAGGGAGGCAGTGCCGCCCCTGCGGCGCCCTCTGCGGCGGTTGCCGCCCCTGCAGTCGCCTTGTCCGCCGGAGCCCCGGGGGCGGACTTAGTCCAACAGTGGGGGTGTAATACCTGTCATAAGTTCGACAGCCCCGATCGCTTAATCGGGCCGAGCTTGTGGGACATTGGGAAGCGGAAGGACGCGCATTCTATTCGTGAATCCATCCTCGAACCCGATGCGGTGGTGACCGAAGGCTTTCCGCCGGCGGTGATGAAAGCTACGCTGGACGGCAATGGCTTTTACCAGAAAGTCTCGTTGCACGATCTGCATACGCTTGTAGGGTATCTGGCGTCGCTTAAAGGTGGACAGTAGGGCCGTCCTGGAGCTGCCCGACAGGGATGGGGAACGATGAAGAGTCGCATACCGATTTACGGGAAGGCTGTGCTGATCTTGCTAGTGGCCCTGGTGGTGTTTCTGGTGGTCGTGCCCTTGGCCTCGGCCCCGATTCCCGGGCAGCTCTTTGGCTGGTATGTGGTGACGACTCTGGCCGCTATTTTGCTGTATGTGTCCTCAACGGAAGCGTTTTGGGCCGAGTTTGTTACGCCGTTCCGGCGCTTGTTACTGGCGCGTGGGGCGGTCGCCAAGCCACTGCGTATCTGCGTGTTTATTGCGCTGCCCCTCGTTGTTGGGTGGTATTTCTCGACGTGGGCCGCCGGTTCCGCAGAGCTGCCAGGCGGTTTGCGGGTGGTGCATCCCACCCCGCCTTCGTCGCTCAACTTTCGCGGCAAGCGCATCAATCTCAAAGAAGTCGTCGTGAATCCGCTACGGGCTGACGAGGCGCATCTGGCAGACAACACGGAGCAGGGTCGGGTGCTCTACTACAAGAACTGCTTTTTCTGTCATGGGGATGCCCTGGATGGCAACGGGCATTACGCGAAAGGTTTTAACCCCGCTCCGGCCAATTTCCAGGATGCAGGAACCATTGCGCAATTGTCGGAGTCCTTCCTCTTCTGGCGTATTGCCAAAGGTGGCCCAGGGTTGCCAGAGGCGTCAGCGCCATGGGATTCGGCGATGCCCGTGTGGGAAAATTTTTTCGATGAAAAAGAGATCTGGCAAGTCATCCTCTACCTGTATCAGCGCACGGGGCATAAACCGCGTGTCATGGAGGAAGGGGACCACAGTGGGCACTAGCGGTGGCGGGGTGACAACAAGGGGTGGCGGGACTATGCGGCAGATGTCATGGTGGCAACAGGGGGGCGCGTGTACCGTCTGGCTGGGTCTGGTGTCCTGCTTAGTTTTGGCGCCGTCAGTTGGCGCACAGACCGCTACCACGCCGTCGAGTGCGGACCTCGACGCCGGGAAACAACTGTACATACAGCACTGCACGCATTGCCACAACGACACGGGGGATGGCAAAGGGGCGGCAGCAGAGGTGGTCTACCCCAAGCCGCGTGATTTCACCAACGGGACGTACAAATTTCGCACGCGCCACGAGACCGCCGATGGCAACAAACTCGCCTCCGACGACGACATCCTGCGCAGTATCAATGATGGTCTGCACGGCACCTCGATGCCGGCATGGCGCGGCTTCCTCACGAAACCGCAAATGCTGCAATTAGTGCACTATATCAAAACCTTTGCGCCGGTCTTCAAAGACGACAAGCCCGGGGCAGGACTCGATGTCAGTGGTGAGATCGCCCCAACGCCGGCCAGCATTGCCAAAGGCAAAGAACATTTTGAAAAAACCTTCGAGTGTCATACCTGCCACGGCATGGCTGGACGCGGCAATGGGCAGCAGGCCTTAGATGGCTTAAAGGACGACTGGGGTGAGCGCATTTGGCCGGCCAATCTGACGAAGCCCTGGACCTACCGCGGGGGGCAGGCACGGCGCGATATTTTCCGCAATATCTCGTTAGGGATTGGTGGCACCCCAATGCCGGCGTTTATGGACCCCGATCCCATGCAGACGGCACGCACCGCTACCGATCCACAAAAGAAGAAAGACGCCGAGGCCATGGCCCGCGAAGTGCGGGACAATATCTGGCACACGGTCAACTACGTGCAGTCGTTGTGGACCGCGCCTGCCGAGCCAGACGTCCAATCTGTCCTCATGGCTCAATTGGTGGATGGACCGCTCCCCACCGGGCCGGATGATCCAGCTTGGAAGACGGTGCCACGCAATTACTATCCCCTTGTCGGGCAGGTGATCGAGGATCCGCGGCTGTTTCATCCACTGAGTGTTGGCGCCGAAGTCCAAGCGCTGCATAATGGGAAAGAGATTGCCTTTCGATTCGTCTGGGACGACCGTACCGAGAGTAAGCCTGGCGGCAGTGGCGCCCAACAGGTGTTTGCCGATGCGTTTGCCTTGCAACTGCCCGCGCGCCATGGAGAAGGCGCGACGCGCCCGTATTTTCTCATGGGCGATGCCAAACATCCCACGGATCTGTGGTACTGGCGTAACGATGTCCCGGATAAAGGTGCCGTGATCCAGACCACGGGCTCCAAAACCTTCCAGCCGAAAGAGCCGGGAGGAGGGCTGTCGGCCCAGGGTGTGGCGGATAACGGCCAGTACCGCGTGGTTATGCAACGCAGCCTGCGCACCAAAAACGCCAGCAAGGAAGTACAGTTTGGGGTCGGGACGTTCATGTCATTCAGCCTGACGGCCTGGGATGGTTCCAATGGCGAACAGGGGGGGGGGAAGCGGACGGTGACCTCCTGGTATACCCTGTATCTGGAACCAGAGCCTTCCAAGGCGCCGCTGTATCTGGCGCTGACGGGTATCGCCGTTGGGCTAGTCATTGAGTTTTCCGCCTTGTTTGCCACGCGCAAGCAGTACCGTCGGAGTGAGGCAGCCCAGGCCAGCGGTGCGGACGCTGGCGCGCCCAAGACGTCGGCGTAGTCAGGGGGTAGACCATGTGCCCGTTGTGGGTGCACCGTTTTGCGGTCGTCACGGCTGGGGCGACCTTACTGCTCATCTTCGTTGGGGCGCTGGTGACGAGCACCGGCTCAGGACTGGCCGTGCCGGACTGGCCGCTGTCGTTTGGCCAGTTCTTTCCCCCCATGGTCGGCGGCGTGTTGTACGAGCATGGCCATCGCTTGGTGGCAACCTTGGTCGGGATGTTGACGGTCGCGCTCATGGTGTGCCTGACGCACTGGGATCCGCGGGTGTGGGTGCACTGGTTGGCACGCGGCGCGGTCATGGCGGTCATCCTTCAGGGGGGGCTGGGAGGTCTGACGGTGTTATGGCGTCTCCCCACCGCGGTGTCGGTGGCCCATGCGTGCCTGGCCCAAGCCTTCTTGTGCCTACTGATTGCTCTGGCGGTCTGTACCGCGCCGAGTTGGGGACGTCCTGGCAGCGTGCCCGCCGCGTCAGGTGGTGTGCCCCTCGCCTGGTTAGCCGGCCTCACGGTGGCAGCGGTGTATGGGCAACTCATTGCGGGAGCCCTCATGCGCCATATGGGGGCGGGTTTGGCCATCCCCGATTTCCCGCTGGCTTTCGGAGGGCTGCTCCCACCGTTTGAGTCCCTGGCGATTGTCATCCACTTCCTGCATCGCCTCGGGGCGGTCGTCGTGACCGGTTGTATGGCCTGGACCGTGGGGCGGATCCTCCGGCAGTATCCTACCGCAGCATGCTTACGGCGTCCGGCTCTGTGGCTCGTGGGGCTGGTGGTGGGCCAGCTCACGCTCGGGGCCTTGACGATTTGGACACAACGGGCGATTCTGCCCATGACGGCTCATGTGGCGGTGGGCGCCGCCGTGCTGGCGACCAGTGTCGTGTTACTCCTCAGGACGCTGCGGCAGGTGTCCGTAGTGGTCCACGTCACGCACCCAGGATTGCACACGCCCCCGGTGACCGCCTAGCCGACCATTGAGGGGCTGCGTGGCGTGCGGCAGCTGATCCAGGAGCGTGAACGTGTCCATCATCTCCAGACTACCCCTGCTGAACGCCTCGCTCAATAGCTTGAGCGTCTTGTTCCTCCTCAGCGGCTATGTGGCGATTCGCCGGCGGCGTGCGACGCTCCATCAACGCTGCATGTTGAGTGCCTGTGCCACCTCCGTCGCCTTTCTCATGTCGTATCTCACGTATCACTATTACACCGGTTCTACACCCTTTACTGGTCAGGGTGTGGTCCGATGGCTGTATTTTGCGATCCTGTTATCGCACACGGTGCTTGCCGTTGTCATTGTCCCCTTAGTCTTCCTCACCCTCCGGCGGGCCTGGCGGGCCGACTGGGTCCGCCATCGGCGTCTGGCACGCTGGACCTTCCCCCTCTGGCTCTATGTCTCTGTCACGGGGGTCATTATCTATCTCATGCTGTATCAGCTCTACCCCAGCTCGTCACACGTCGGCGGCTCTTGAGATACCTCCCCAGAGCTGCTATAACCATGACCGCAGGCACCTAGAACTGTGGCATGATGTCGCATAGAACCGCAGAGATGCTCGGTGGTCTGGCACACACCGAGACGGTAGGAGGACAGCAATGTTTGAAAAACTGACAGATTTCTGGGATGTGGTCATCTTTGCGTTCGTGGTGCTGATGCTGGCGAGTCTCCAACTGCGTTTTGCGACCTATCCCGAAGGGGTGCTGGCGCTGAGCGCCATCGTCTGTGCCATAGGCCTGATACGGGTGCAGTACTGGGCCGTCATTGGGCTCGACCTCGTGTTCCTCAGTGCGCTGCTTGTCTATTTCGGCCAGATCTGGATGCAGTCGATTCTCCATGCCAGCGGGCGCTATGTCTGCTATAACCTGCTGAAGATGGTGACGGTGTTCGTTTTGTTGCTCTATCTGGGCCGGGAACGTATGGAGCAGCGCTTGGCGTAGGTGTCTTGGGTGTACACGTGAGAGCATATGCAGCAAACGCCTGGGAAAGCGGCTGGCGTGGGAGTGCGTGCCGATGCCACGCCCGATGCGGCGATTGTCATCGCCAATCTCAGCCATCACTACGGGGCCCGCGTGGCCCTCGATGACATATCGTTGCAGGTCGCGTCGGGGGAGATCTTCGGCCTTCTTGGACCAAATGGCAGTGGGAAAACCACGCTCTTTCACTTGCTCTCGACCTTGCTCCCGCCGACGACCGGGCACCTCCAGGTGCTCGGCTATGACCTGGCGCACCAGGCCGCCGCCTTGCGGCCCCATCTCGGTGTCGTGTTCCAGCATCCCAGCCTCGATCGCAAACTGACCGTCAGCGAAAATGTCCGCCATCACGGCCATCTCTACGGCTTGCGTGGCGCCGAGCTGCGCCAGCGCATGCAGCAGGTGCTGCAGCGTCTCGGCGTGCAGGAGCGCAGCAACGATCTCGCCGAAACCCTCTCCGGAGGGTTGCAACGACGCGTCGAACTTGCCAAGGCACTCCTACACAGACCGCGCCTCCTGGTGCTTGATGAGCCCAGTACCGGCCTCGATCCTGGGGCACGCCGCGATTTTACCGCGTATCTGGCTTATCTGCGTGACCAGGAAGGCGTGACGGTGTTCCTGACGACGCACATGCTTGAGGAAGCCGAACACTGTAATCGCGTCGGCATTCTGCATGCAGGACGTTTAGTGGCCGTTGGCGCCCCCCAGGATCTGAAAACCAGCGTCGGTGGTGATGTCGTCGTCGTGCAAACAACCGCGCCCCTGGAGCTGCAGGCCAAGATACAGGCCCGCTTTGGCTGTCCGGCCACCGTCTTTGAGCACAGCGTGCGAGTGGAAATTGCCCAGGGACACACGTTCGTGCGAGATGTCGTTGAGGCCTTTGCCGCCGATATTCAGGCGGTGACGTTTAGCAAGCCGACCCTCGAAGATGTGTTTATTCGTTTAACGGGCCACCAACTGTGGCATAGTCCATCCTGAGGCGCCACGTGCACACTTCCTCTCTCTCCCCCCGCTCCACCGCCTCCCTGACCGTGCTGACGTTGTGGTGGCGTGAGATCACCCGCTTTTGCCGTCAGCGCAGTCGGTGGGGGAGTGCGCTCGCCCAGCCCTTGCTCATGTGGGGGCTGTTAGGGGGGGGATTCGGGGCCTCCTTTCGTCTGCCGGAGGGGGCGGGCATGGGATATAGCGAATACTTCTATCCAGGCGTGCTGACCCTGGTCATGCTGTTTACGTCAATTTTTGCCACGATTGCCGTGGTCGAGGACCGTCGCGAGGGCTTTTTGCAGGGGGTGTTAGTCGCCCCGGTCAGTCGCACCAGCATTGTGCTCGGGCAAGCGCTTGGCAGTACGACGCTGGCGATGTTCCAAGGGCTGCTGTTGCTGCTGCTGGCGCCTGTTGTGGGGATCACCCTGTCGCTGCCCGCAGTCGTTATGGCCACCGTGGTGCTGTTTTGTATTGCCTTGAGTATGACCAATCTTGGGTTGATCATCGCATGGCGCCTGCGTTCGACCCAGGGCTTCCACGCCATCATGAATCTGCTGCTGCTGCCGCTCTGGCTCCTTTCCGGGGCGTTTTTCCCCGTGACCGGGGCGCCGACCTGGCTCGTGTGGGTGATGTGGTGTAATCCGCTCACATATGGCGTGGCGGCTTTGCGGCGTAGCCTCTATCTTTCTCAAGCCGTTGGGGAGGGCGCACTCCTGGCCGTCGTGCTCCCCTTGGGTGGCACGATACTGTTTGGCCTGGCGACACTGTACGGTGCGGTACAGATGGCCCGCCGTAGTACGCTGTAGCTATGGACGCCTGGGCTATGCCAGCGCTGTTTCGTCCGCTGATCCTCTGGTTGCATCTCCTGGGAGCGTGTATCTGGATTGGTGGGCTGGGGTTTCAGGTGCTGCTACTCTTTCCCGCCCTCGGGCGTCGCGATACGACCCTGGAGCATCGGCGTTTTGGGCTGAGCCTGGAGGCCCTGTGCCGGCGTGTTATGTGGCCAGCGGTGGGCCTCGTCCTGTTTACTGGCCTGGTCAACTTGCTCAACGTGTGGTATGCCGTCTCCATGCTCGGGGGCAGTCTGCCACCGGCCTTTCTCGGGACGTTGGGCGTCAAGCTTGGGCTCGTTGTGGGCATCGTGCTGCTCCAGGCTGGCCAACAGTTGCTGCTCCATCCCCGCCGGCTGCGCGCCTTGGCCCCTCTGCAGACAACGCCCGCCGAGGGCGCGCCGGCATGCCACCAGCTCCAACGTTGGGCTCGTGGGCTCTCACTCACCGCCCTGGTGCTGGCGAGCGCTGTCCTGTGGTGCGCCGTCTTGTTGCGACAGGGGTAAAGACCTGCAGAAAGGGAGTCCGATGGCAAAGACCGCTGGAATTATGGTGATTGGCAATGAGATCCTCTCTGGCAAGGTGATCGATACGAATTCCCCGTATCTCTGCCAGGAACTGCGCACCCTCGGCGTCGACGTGCGGCGTATTGTCGTGGTCCCCGACGACATTGCCGTGATTGCTCACGATGTGCTGCTCTACACGCAAACGTTTGATTATGTGTTTACTACCGGCGGCGTCGGCCCCACGCACGATGATGTGACCATCGAGGCCATCGCCCACGGCTTGCAACGACGCCTCGTGGTACACCCGGAGATGGAAGCCCTGCTGCAACGTCACTGGGCCGAGCGCCCGCCAGCGGTGCGGCAGAAAATGGCCACAGTGCCGGAAGGGGCACAACTCTTGATGGAGCCCGATCTCCCCATCCCCGTCCTGTATGTGGCCAATGTCTACATCTTTCCGGGGATTCCGCAACTCTTCCGGCGCAAATTCGACAGCATCAAGGAGCGCTTTCGTGATGTGCCATACCACGTCCGCCTGGTGTATGTGCGAGCCCGCGAGAGCGACTTTGCGCATGTGCTCGACCAGGTGGTGCAGGAATTCCCAGACCTCCTGCTGGGCTCCTATCCCGAAGTCGGGAATCCTGACTACCGCGTCAAGCTGACCCTGGAATCCAAAGAACTGCCGTATCTGGAGCACGCCTATACGCGTTTACTCGGGCTCTTGCCTGCAGAGACGATCTACCAGGTGGTCTAAGGCCTTGTGGTGCGGGAATCGCGGTGCGCGTGTGGTCGTGTGTCCAACGTATGGCACACACACGGCACCGTGCCAGTTCCCGTGTCATGGGGCATGCCGCCCGTCCCCTGGGGGAAGGAACCATCACCCGTGGCCACGGTGACTATTTTTGACCAGACGTACATGCTCCCTGCGGCCACCAGCACACGCTTTCAGCATCTGCACAGCGCGGTCCGCGCCCAGCAGCACCTCATTCACGAGGGCACCCGCCCGCGCTCGCGCCTGCTCGGCATGATGCCCCGCCCGCCTGTACCGGTGAGCGTTAAGAAGCGTTGAGGAGCGTTGGCAGGAGCTCGAGGCCCTGGTCCACAATTATGAGGTAGTCCTCCAAGGCAGCCAGCAACTGCTGCTGGCTGCCACGCAACGTGAGATCGCCCAGGGTGAAGCGTGAGGTGTTGTAGAACTCCTGCCCCGCCGCGGCGCAGAGCGCGGCGCGTTGCTCGGTGATGCCGGTGGCATCGAGCATCTGCCTGGTAGCGAGCACCTTGGCCTTGGTTGGCTCCAGCATGGTCTCCAGACGCCGGATGACGCACATTGGCAGGATCACATCCTGGTACTTGCCGCGCTTGAAGAGGTCGCGCAACACATCAGCGGCGATACCCCAGAGAAGGCAACGATTTTCTGATGCGTGGCTTGGTCCATCTGTGTATACGCTCCTGTGGTGAGGGCTAAACCCCGTCTCTGGCATGACGGCGCAGCCCGACCGACTGCCGAGTGACGGGAGACGTGACCATAGGGAGGGCAGTGCAGCTGAGGAAGACTGGCGTAGGCGTGCGGTCACGCCACCGCGGCGAGGCGGTTGAGGGCTGCGATGAGGAGCGCCTGCACGACGGCCGCGGCCCACAGGGCCCCGCCTTTTGGCCCAGTGTTGGTCAGGCGTGGCACCTGCATACACTTACGCAATTGGGCTTTTGATTCGACGGCTCCGACGAAGCCAGCTGGCATACCGATCACCAGTTGGGGGCGCCAGCGTTCGTGGTGAATGAGCCGTAGGGTTTCGTCCAGAGCCGTCGGATCGTCGCCGAGTGCCACCACAAGGTCGTTGCCAAAACGTTCATAGGCCAGACGGATACCCGTGGCCGCGGGTGTGAGCCCTGTGCTCGCGGCACGTAAGGTCGTTTCACGCTCGTGCAGCCCACACCACGTAGTCACGGCGACTGCTTGCAGGAGGGCGGGGTCGAGCGCACTTTCCACTAGGGGGACATCCGTGACCACACGGCGACAGCGCAGCAGGGCGCGTACGCCAGACTCTATCGCCCCAGGCGCAATAAAGAGGTCGTCAGGCAGCGTCAGATCACCCGTCGTCTGCACGAGGTGTTGGAGCACAGGCTTGTCCACAGCCGAGAATGCCGACCAGTCACGCGCCGTCTCAAGAGCGTGCAGGGCCGCAACATCGCGTGGGGAGCGGCGATAGGCTTGTCGGGTAGGGGCCACCACTAGCGGGCTGGTGGCAGAGCGATGGTGCGGTTGTTGCGGTTCGCCTAGTTGCCGCTCAAACCCGACAATCTGGACACGGTATTTACACAGCGAGCAATTCATGTGGGCGCGTCCGGCCACGCCCTCACGCGCCCGCTCCAAGAACACATCGGCCATATCGGGATGCACGCCCATGTACTGCGCGGCCAGGACTTCCATCTCGGGGTAGCGTGTGCCCAAGGCGGTGACGGCCTCGTAAATACGTTTCACCAGGACGCCATCAAAGAGCAAAAATGGCAGGACGAGGAGGCGTCGGTGGCCCAGACGCGCCGCCGCCCGCAGGCCGTCAGCTACGAGGGGTTTGGCGGTGCCGGAATAACAGACAAATGAGGTACCAAAACCCATGCCCTCTTCGAGCATGCGGCAGAGCTTGGCGATTTCCGAGTTGGCATCGGGATCGGTGGTGCCACGCCCGACGACCACGAGGCAGGTATCGGCCCGTGGGATGTGCTGCGTGGACTGGGCTTCCGCCTCAATAAGCCGCTGTTGCGCGAGACGTAGGAGGAGCGGATGGAGGTCCATCGCCGCGCCGAAATGCAACGACACCTCTGGAAACGCCTGTTGCAGCATCTGCAACTCGCCTGGCATATCGTTTTTGGCGTGCATAGCGGCAAAGAGCAGGGCCGGCACGACCGCGATGTGGCGCGCCCCAGCACCGATACTGGCGTGGACCGCTTCTGCCAAGGTCGGACGAGCAAATTCAAGATACCCGTAGTCCAGGCGCCGTGTCCCGGCGCGTTCGCGCATCAGCGCCACCAGTTGCTCAAATTCCCGCAGGCCGTCAGGATCGCGACTCCCATGACCGGCGAGGACAATGGCATAGTCGTCGCTCATCGCCTTGCCTCCTCTCCCTGGTACTGCCCGAGCACCTCGCCAGCTTTACCCAATAACAGCACATCGAACCTGTAGGCAGGCTGCATGAGCGTCGTGGCGTGGTTCCAGGCCGTCTGGCACACGAGGTCATGGAACGTGTGGACGTTGGCGGTGGCGACTAACTCGGACACTTCCTGGGCGGTGTTCGCCTGTTGTACCGCCGTGACCAGGGCTGCACTCCCGCCCACCTGCTGCGCCAGCCCCCCCAAGAACGTAAAATCCTGGGCGCTTTCCTTGCTATGCACGCTGACATGACCCGCGGCAAATTTGGCAAGCTTGCCAATCATCGAGGCCAGGGTCACGTGTTTGACCCCAGCCGCCGCCGCGTGTTGGACGGCATTGCCGAAAAAATCACCAATTTGCACAAAGGCAATATCCGGCAGGGTCGGGAAGAGGCGCTGCGCGAAACGTTCACCACGGCCACCGACGATAAACACCAGGCGCTCACAGCCCTGGGCCATGGCGACATCAATGTTCTGCAGTACGCTGGCTTCCCAGGCGGCAGTGGAGTAGGGCACGACAATGCCCGTGGTGCCCAGGATGGAGATGCCATCGACAATACCCAGGCGTGGATTGAGGGTTTTCAGCGCAAGGGCGGCGCCATGCGGCACAGAAATTTCGAGCGTCACCCCGGGGGCGTACCCCGGGGTGTGTGCCAGAATCTCGTGGACCGCGGCTGTGAGCATCTGGCGCGGCACCGGGTTAATCGCCGGTTCGCCGGGCGGCACGGACAAGCCCTTCTTGGTCACCAGACCCACGCCGACCCCGCGCACAAAATGCACCCCTGGGTCCGCGTTCCAGGTGACGCGGGCACAAATCTCGGCCTGGTGCGTGACATCAGGATCGTCCCCAGCGTCTTTGATGACACTACTACGTCCTTCGTCAGCAGTATAGGTACAGGTGTGGAGCGTAAAGGTCACCTGCTCACCGCGAGGCAGCCGGACCATGACTGCCTTCACAGGACGTTGAGAGATCAGCGCGAGGAGGGCGCCTTGCGTGGCGGCTGTCGCGCACGCGCCCGTGGTGTACCCAGAACGCAGGGAGGTGGAGCGTGGCATCAGACCCCCTTTGAAGAGCAGCTAGATGCCTGTTTCATACATACACCACCAGTGCTCCAGGGTGTTTCCTGGGAGCGCCACGCTCCAGCGTGGCTCCCGGAGCCGGGCTGGAGCCCGGCGTTCCCAGGGGGGGCACTGGCGTAGGACATACGAAATGGACATCTAGGGCGCAGGATCTTTACGGGCACGGACGCGCTTCCGAAAAATGTGCGCATGCGTGGTGTGATACAACCGTGAGCGGTTCTTGCGACTGCCAATGGCGTCGCCGACCAGAATCAACGTGGTGCGCGTCAGTTTGTTCTTGCGGATCTCGCTGTGCAGGTCTTGCAGACGCGTCAGGATAATCTGTTCATCCGGCCATGACACGCGGTACAAAATCGCTACGGGGGTCTCTGGTCCATACGCCGTTAAGAGCTGCTGTTGCACCGAACGACTCAAGCGCGCACTCAGGAAGATGCACAGCGAGGCGCGATGCGCAGCCAGCGACGCCAGGGATTCGCCAGACGGCATGGAGGTTTTACCCTCGCCGCGGGTCAAGATAATCGTCTGGACGACCTCGGGAACGGTCAGCTCGCTGTGCAGTGCAGCAGCCGCGGCCTGAAAAGCACTGATGCCGGGCACGGCTTCATAGTCGATGCCGATCTCATCTAACAGCGTCATCTGCTCCTGGATGGCGCTGTACAAACTCAGATCCCCCGACTGCAAGCGTACGACCTGCTGCCCGGCCTGGACGGCGTTGGTCATAATCTCCATCACCTGTTCCAGGGTCAGCGGAGCGGAATTATGCAGCACGGCCGTGGCTGAGGCGTGTTGCAGCAGGGCTTCGGGAATGAGCGAGCCAGCGTAAATCACCACATCAGCCTGTGCGAGTAAGCGTCGGCCTTTCAGCGTGAGCAGTTCGGGGTCGCCAGGGCCCGCACCAATGAAGATGACCTTGCCCAGAGCAGGCGGATACTCAGCAACGACGGTTTGGCGAGCGAGAGCAAAGGTCATCCGTTGCGTGGCCAGGGGCGAGGTCAGCACGTGCTTGTCGACCAGCAGATGCTCGGCCTGCGCCGTCAGCAAGGCCGCAGGTTCGGCCACTCCGGGCGTGCCCACACAGCGCTCGACAGCCTGGGAAGGTCGGGCAATACCTGGAACCTGGGCCAGGGCCTCAGCGCTATAAAAAGCCGTGTGCCAACCGGCGTGCTCCGCTAACTCGACCATCGCCACTTCGTCGGCTTTGCGGTCCAGGCTGGCCATCGACGTGATACTGCTCCGCGCATACCCCACCTGGGTCAAAAAACGTTCCAGACCGTCCTCTAAGGCGGCACGGGGAATGCCGCGCTCGCAGCCTACGCCGAGCACCAAACTGGGGGGGCGGAACCACAGAATACGTGCTGCGTCGAGGCCGTGCAGATCGTCTACACGGCGGTCGGTAATCCACACAATCGTCCGGAAGGACACCGCAGGCAGGTCGGTCACCCGGGACACCCACGTCACATGCGGAGGCAGATCCCAGGCGTTGAGCCAACTCCCGGCGGCGCCTAACTCTTGCACAATCGCCACGGGTTCTTGATTCACAAGCGCCATGGCGGCAGTTTTTAGGCGTTCCGTCGGTTCGGCGATCCAGCCCAGGGTGTCTTCCAGAAGATCGAGGCTCAAACCCCCAATCACGTCCGAGGCGGTGGTAATGACGGGTGTCGCGCCCAGATAGCCAGCCACCGTGCGTGCAAACGCATTCGCCCCACCTTGATGCCCGGAGAGCACTGGGACGACGAAGTGCCCAGCCTCATCGACCGCTAAGACGCCAGGATCGGTGGTTTTGGTATCTAAACACGGCGCGATTAAGCGTGTTACCGCACCGGTGGCGAGAAAGAACACGAGGTGATCGTACTGGGCAAAGCACGCCGTAACCTGGGCTGCCAGGGAGGCGTCGTAGAGATGTTCCCAGGTGGCCGTGGCGCTCCCGTACTTGGCTGGGCGGTAGAGATCGCCGTGCGTGAGCCGCTGGCGCAGGATGTGCGCGCGCTCTACGCCCTTCTGAGTGACGGCGAGCAAAGCAATACGTGGTATGGCGGTCATACGGTGTACACCCGTGAAGTAAGAGAAAAGTCTCCGAGCGCACGGCGTGTCGTCATTACGGCAACCCTGGTGCGTGTCCACCCAACCACGTGCCGTCTGGGAGGGCCGTCCCCCAGCGGTTGTGATGCAGCAGACTCTCGATGGTCACGCGCTCGCGCCAGCCTTTTTGCTGCAGCTCGGGCATGGGGAGAAACTCATGGACATAGCCCAGACATAAGTACGCCACAGGGTGGACATGTTCTGGGAGACCGAGGAGTTGGGCTAATTCCTCCGGTGCCAGAATGCTGACCCAGCCTACCCCAAGTCCTTCAGCACGGGCCGCGAGCCAGAGATTTTGCACGGCGAGGCAGACGCTGAAGAGATCCGTCTCGATGATGGTGTTGCGCCCGAGCACATGCGGTCCACCGCGGGAGCGGTCGCACGTCACACACAGGTTCAGGGGGCTTTCGAGGATGCCTTCCAGCTTCATAGAGCGGTACAGCGTCGCCCGCTCGCCAGTGTAGTTGGCCGCAGCACGGTCGTTCTCACGGGTGAACAGGCCTTTGACGGCTGCACGCACCGCGAGGTCTTCAATGATGATGAAGTCCCATGGCTGCATAAATCCCACGGAAGGCGCATGATGCGCCGCCGAGAGCACCCGGGCTAACAGCACCTGGGGAATAGGATCGGCACGAAATTGTGAGCGCACGTCGCGCCGCTCAAAAATCGCCCGGTACAGGCCCTGCCTTTCCTCGGCGCTAAACTCCCGCGATGTGTCGCCGTGCTGCTCTATGTCCCTTGACATGCATCCACCCGCATCTCGCTCCATACGTGACCGCTTGGTTAGCCCAAATATCCTCTGGGCGTGATGAGACGCGACTGGAAACAGCGTGTCTGTGTATTCCCGATAATGACCGTCGTGAGCATATCCACGGGGGCCTGCGTCAGCTTGCCGAGGGTCGTGGTCATGATCGCCTGGTCTTGACGATAGGCATTCCGGACCAAGCCGACTGGGGTCTCTGCGGGGCGATGCTGGCTGATGAGCTCACAAGCGCGTGGAAATTGCCATTGGCGCCTAGCACTCTTCGGATTAAGCAGGGCGAGGACAAAGTCGGCCTCGGCGGCGGCAGCCAGGCGCTTTTCGATCACGGCCCAGGGCGTCAGCAAATCGCTCAGGCTCAGGACGGCAAAGTCGTGCGCCAGAGGCGCACCTAGGAGCGCGGCACAGGCATTCACTGCCGAGACCCCAGGAATCACCACCACCTCGGGCATCAGCGTATGCGCTTGCTGACGTTCGAGCACTTCCAGCACCAAACTCGCCATGCCGTACACGCCAGCATCACCACTCGAAATGACGCTGACCGCCTGTCCGCCCAGAGCCCGCTCGACGGCGAGTTCGGCACGCGCCACTTCTTGGGTCAAGGGGAGCGCAATGCATTCCTTACCCTGAATAAGATCGCTGACCAGCGTCAAATACCCCTCGTAGCCGATAATCACGTCGGCAGCTTGCAACGCGTCACGCGCCTGACCCGTTAAAAGCCCTGGTGTTCCCGGTCCGAGCCCAACGACTCGGAGACTACCCGTCTGACTCACGCGTCTTCCTTTCACACGCGGGTTGCGCAGCATAAGGCCTGTCGCCACTTATACCTCTTCCAGATCCACCCGCTTGGCTTGTATTTGCTGCCAGAAGCCTACGACATCACCGACGACTAACAGCGCGGGTGCTTCGAGCTTGGCGTCGGCCACAGCGGTATGAATATGGGACAGGGGAGCCGTCACCACTTTTTGCTGCGGGTAAGACAGCCAGGAGACACAGAGAGCATAAGTATCAGGTGTCCGGCCATGCTGGATCAACTGTTGGGCAATATCGGCCACGTACCGCAGGGACATGTAGAAGACCAGCGTTTGCCCAGTGTGGTGTAACACCGTAGCCGGCAAAGCCTCAAAGGTGTCGCCCGACTCGCGACTCCCGGTGATCAACGTCACCGACGAGGCCAGGCCGCGATGGGTCACGGGTAAGCCCAGCAGGGAGAGCCCCCCCACTCCGACACTGATGCCGGGCACAATCTCCCACGGGATCTTCTCCGCCGTCAGAAACTCCACGTCTTCACCACCACGCCCAAAGAGACAGGGATCGCCGCCTTTGAGCCGCACCACTGCGCTGTGCTGCTGCACCGCTTCCGCTAGCATCCGATGAATGCTTTCTTGCCGATACGGTGTGGTCCGTCCACAGCGGGTGCCGACGGGAACCAGCGTGCACTCAGGCCGACAGTGCGTCAACACTTCTTTATTCACTAGCGCATCGTAAAAGACGATCTCAGCGCGGGATAGCACCGTCGCCGCCCGTATCGTGAGGAGGTCCGGGGCCCCTGGCCCAGCGCCAACCAGGTAGACTTTCCCAATGGCCATCGTCGTTAAAACTCCACGCCCCGTTGTGCTTTGATGCCTGACTTGTAAGGATGCTTGATGAGTTTCATTTCGGTCACGAGGTCCGCCATCTCCAGCAACGGCTCACGCGCATTACGCCCCGTGATTACCACGTGCAGCATGTCCCGCTTCTGCCGCAGTTCCTCCAGCACCTCGTCCATGGGCAAGTATTCGTAGCGCAACACGATATTGAGCTCGTCGAGAATCACCATGTCCAAGGCCGGATCGCGCAGGAGTTGCACGGCCTGGTCCCAGGCACGGCGTGCCGTGACGACATCCTGGTCGCGATTCTGCGTGTTCCAGGTAAAACCGTCCCCCAACGTGTACATGGCAATGGGTAAGGCCAACTGCTTCACGAGCGCTGCTTCACCTGTAGGAATGGCGCCTTTAATAAACTGCACAATGCCTACCCTCATTCCCTGGCCCAGGGCACGAAAGGCCAACCCCAGGGCGGCAGTCGTCTTACCCTTTCCAGGGCCTGTATGTACTATAATGAGTCCTTTTTCCTGGGTGGCACTGGCTTTCTTGCGGGCGTATGACTCTTGGCGCAGCGCGGCTTTTTCTTTGTGCCGCTCATCAATGGCCTGTTCCATGCTTGTTGCCCCAAATTTCATCAGAGTGCTGGATGCATTGGTATTGCAGTCCGTTGGCAATGGACATGCAGGATGTCAATGGGAACAGCGCAGACGTATCAATATCATGGGATGATAGTACGCCATGGTATCAGGACTGCGGACATTGTCAATCGGAAATCGTGCGTGGGCCTTCTCCCGGCCACATGGTGCCAGGCGTGGGCTGCCGCCCAGAGGGCTCCGTGCAGAAACGCCAGGTCTGCGCGAACCCGAGGGCGCGGAGCCTGAGACGGACGTCACGAATCTTCCGTTCCTTCCCAGCATCGCACGGATCAAACAACAAACCGACAATGGTCCCGCTGTGAGACACCTGCAAACCCAGGGCCTCGACCTCTTCAACCAGGAGTTCCAGGTCGGCAAAACCCGGTTTAGGCAAGTGACGCTGGTGCAGACGCGCACTCATCCAGGCCACGTGCCCGACGAGATGGGGATCGCGGCGCTCCACCGCCTGGCGCAGTTGGGCCACCAGGGTGTGCAGGAGCGCGTGTTCCTCCGAGCTGTACTGCATCGGTGGCATGTGCAGCGTATCGACCCCGACCTCTGTGAGATCCGTGTTGACGCCCACGACTTCTAAGGGCGGCAAGGTGCCGCCGAGATCCTCTAACACCACACCCACCCGATGCGCAAAGAGCACCGCGCGCTCGTCAAACATTACCGCATCGCTGGCCGTTTCCGCGGCGACGGCCAGACGGGCCACGACCGTGGCGGGTAAAGGCATCTGACAGGCGGTGCTGACGGCACGTATAGTGGCAGTGACATCGCTGGTCGAGGAGCCAAAACCCCAGCAGGGGGGGGTACTGTTGGTGATCGTCACGTGTCCGCCCCAGGCCGACTGTCCGCAATAGCGCAAGGTGAGACGTGCAGCTTCGCCGGCTTTGGTTTTCCAGGCGGGCTCCACGGTGATCACCTGGCCTGGCGCGGGTCGAAAGGTCGCCTGCGCCTGACGCTGCGGATAGGGGAGGGTGACCAGCGCCCGATAGGTGCACCCATCGGGGGGGGTGTAGACGCCCTGCAAAATCTCACCGTGATGGGCAATCGCGCTGCCGGAACTCATATCAAGCATGACGAGGGCACCTCTTACCACTTTTAGGAGACCTGCGCCCTCTGTAGAGAGGGAAAAATCACATCACGAAAGGCGGCGATTTCCTTGCGCGGCGCCGTGAACGTCTCGAAGGGCATGATATACAACTTGGTGACCCCCACCTTGGCCATCTCGACAATACGCGCAGCGCAGTACTCCGGGGTACCAATCAGCCCGAGAACGTCGCACAGGGTGGCAATAACCTCATCAGGCACGAACGAGGTGGCAGCAATGGCTTCTTCCCAATTGGCCGCATGGGACAGGTCTGGGTAAATAGCATGCACCGCCGGCGGGATGACCAAGGGCGGCAACGTGAGGCCCGCGTGCGGCAGCCAATGGCTTCCCCAGCGCATAATGCCCCAGTGGACGGCGGTGGGGCGGGCCTGACGCCGGGCTTCTGCCATGGTGTTGGCGGTCCCGGTGCGTACGGCCCAGATGACCTCGAGATCCTCCACCCGGCGTCCACTGCGTTTGGCCCCTTGCTCCAGACGTTCCAGCACGGCCTGGACAATCCCTGGCGTATAGCCCACGAGCAGCAGCACGCCATCAGCGACCTCCCCCGCCAGCTCGACGGCTTTCGGACCAGAGGCGGCCATGAGCACCGGGATAGCACGTCCCGCGGCATAGCCGAGGCGGCCTGAGGTGCCGTGGAAATCGACGCTTCGGTTGGAGAGGAGGGCGCGCATATCCTGAATGGCGGCGCGCATCTGCGCCAGGGTCGCCGGACGCTGCCCAATGGTGCCGACCGAGGTATAGCCAGCGCCGATGATACAGGCCAGGCGGCCCGGGGCCAGTTCTTCCACCGTCTGCATGGCGCTAGCGAGTACCGAGGCATGGCGCGTCAACGGGTTGGTGACCGCGGGAAAGATGCGGATGTGTGACGTGTGCGTCGCGGCCAGCGCCATCGTCACGAAGACATCGCGGCAGAGCAGCTGACTATCCAAAATGCCCGCGCCGTGAAACCCCGCGGCTTCGACATCCCGGACCAGCCCTGCGGTGTCTGAAGCGGGTGCAATCCCAGGAATACGCAGTGAGACCTCAAGAGGGAACGCCATACACCCCACCTCCACGCCAGAAAATCGTTCTTGACATCGCTGCCCCTCTCTATAAGCTATGTCCGATGTGTCCGTCTTGCGGCATGAGATGCCCCTGGCTTCCACGCGCACTGCTGATCGTGCGGTAGACTGCCACAGCGCACGACCAGGATCAAGGGGCTGCGCAGGATGCATGGAAGTTTATCCACTGGACTGGGAGGGGACATGATGACGTATCACGACATATCTGGTCGCATAGAAAATGCCCACAGGCAGCGCTGGCGTAGAGGCGGGCGCCTTGTGGGGCACTTACTTCTGAGGCTCGTCTGTGCTGGAGCATTGGTGCTGGTCGGTTGCGATGGTGATGATGATGATGCCAAGGCCCCTCAGGGGACACCACCGGGGTCCAACGCCACAGCCGCGAACCTGACCAATCAGGCGTTTACGTTTGCCACTGGGGAAGTCTTTGGGATTGACCCGAATGTGGGACCCGTTGCGCTGACCTTCGGCAATTTTACTGGCAATAAGGGGCCATTTCGTCTGGTGGCCGTTGGGGGGAATACCTCCGCCACCGGGGAGGCCACGGTCGGTCCGTGTGAATTGCAAGTGACCATCGGCAATTTCGCCGCAGCCCAGGGGCCCCAAGCGGGGGCGGCGCCAATCAAACTGGACACCTGTACGTTAGACAGCAACGGCGCGCTGCGTGCTGAAAACCGGGCTCTGGGGAAAACGGCGACCTCCGGCATCCAGGCGGCAGCCGCCAATCCGCCGGGGGGCATCGGGCGCTTGACCACGCCGAGTCGGTCGACCTCGATTGCCTTAACCGCGGATGACCGCTATGCCGTGGTGGCCAATCGCGAGACGCACAGTGTGGCCGTGATCGAAGTACGGGATCGGCAAGGCTAGGACGTCGGCATCAAGCGTCTCGAAATTGCCGTGGGCCAAGAGCCGCGTTTTGTGGCGCTGAGCCCCGATGATCGTGAGATTTATGTCTCGAACACCGTCAGCGGTACGGTCTCCGTCATTCCCCTGTTTGGCAGTGATGCCGGACGGGTCGTCGCCGACATTGCGGTGGGGACCGAACCCCGCGCCCTAGCGGTGACGCCGAATGGCACCCGACTGTACGTGGCCAATCACACCGAAGGCACGATGTCGGTCATTGACGTGGCCACACGCCGGGTGACAGCCACCGTGCAAGTCGGCGGGCAGCCCGCGGCCATTGCCATCACGAACGATAACGACGGCGATGATACGGATGAAACGGTGTTCGTCACGCAGTTTTATGCCGTGTTACGTGCCGGCGCGGACGGGAGTGAAGGGCGCGATACCGGCAAGCAAGGTATCGTCCGGGCGTTTACCGTCGCGGATACCGCGAACGTCGCCACCATCCCATTGTTACCGCTCGCCAATGCGGGTTTTACGGTCGATCGCAGTAATTTCTGCCCGCAATCCCGCCCTGGGGGCACGCCGGTCAGCACGCTCTTTTGCCCTGACGTCAGTGTCCCAGCGAACAGTACGGTGATCACGCAGGCGCCGCAGGGCGTATACCCGAACCAGTTGCAGGCAGCGCTGATTCGCAGCACGCGACTTTACTTACCGAACATTGGCGCCCAACCCGAACCGCCAGTGAATTTTAACACCAACGTGCAGGCGCTGGTGTACGTGGTCGATACCGCGGCCCGGGCGGAGGTGGCGAATCGGCACGTCAACCTCAACCAACAGGTGCTCACTGAACGGCGGGCTGGCAATACCACCGGGATCAATGGGTTGTTTGGCAATGATATCGTCGCCATCGACGCCAATCAGGCCGGCACCGAGGCCCTGATTGTGAGTCGGGGCGGGAACTACGTGGTGCGGGCCACGCTGGATGCCACCGGCGCCGTCTCCCTGGGGGCACCGACGGTGACGCGGTTCCAGACGGGCAATCTCCCGAATGGCGTCGTGATCAGTCGGGATGGCAAACGGGCCTATAGTAACAACGAAGTGAACGTCTCGATCACGGCGATGGCGTTGGACACGAATACGGTGTTGAGCCGCGATATTGCCGCGGGGGAAGCGCCCCGTTCAGGCACATTTGACCACGCGGTGCTGGTGGGTAAGCTGGCCTTTTTCACCGCACTCGGTGTCCCAGACAATGGCATTTTCGATACCGAGGTGCGCAACCTTGTGCCGCTCAACGACCGCGGCAAAGCTTCGGACAATGCCTGGAGTAGTTGTGGCTCCTGTCATCCCGACGGGCTGGCCGATGGGGTGACCTGGATTTTTGCCACCGGGCCACGCCAGACGTTGCCCTTGGACGCCTTTGTGGCCAAGGACAATCCCAATGACCAGCGCATCTCCAATTGGAGCGCTGTGATGGGGAGCGTCGTCGACTTCAACAATAACTCCCGGGGCGTGCAGGGCGGCATCGGCTTTGCGGGCAACCCGCCGAATCCCAATATCTACCAGCACGGCATCACCCAGGGGGCCAGTGATGCCCTGGATGCGCAAGCGCTGTGGGTGCAAACGGTGCGGGCACCGCTCCTGCCACAGCCCACCGATACGGCGGCCCTGGGCCGCGGGCGGACCGTGTTCCAAAATCGCTGCGCCACCTGCCATGGGGGCCAGAAATGGACGAAAAGTCAGGTGCTCTATGCCGATGACCCGGCCTTTGATGCCGATCCCGGGGGCAATCCACCCGGGATTCCACGTGACTCCGGGGTCTCATTTGCCGCGGCGCAAATCCTGGCCTATACCGTGAATGGTGTGACCTTGCGTTACCTGGAAGGCGTTGGCACGTTCAACGCCACCGATCCCCTGGAAATTCGTGGTCCGGCAGCGCTGCCTGCTTCTGGGGCGCGGGCCTTAGGCGCGGTGGGCTTTAACGTGCCCTCCCTGCTGGGGACGCGCTACCATGCCCCGTATTTGCATCATGGGGCGGCGCAAACCCTGACCGCCGTCTTTACCCAGCATACCTTGCCTGGAACGCCGGCCGCGACGATTGAGGCGGCGTTAAGTGCGACGGAGCGTCAGGATCTCTTAGTGTTCTTGAACGCCCTGGATGGCCGGACAGATAGTATGGCCTCGGCCACCGATACCTTCCGGGATGCCATTGACCGGGTGCAGACGGCGCAAGTCCGGCATGCCAACATGACGGGCGCGCAGGAAGTGCCACCCGTGACCACGACCGCCACGGGGACCGTGACGTTCACCATCAACGACGCACGCACGCAGGTCGACTTCGTGCTGGAAGTCACCACGTCGCTCGACAACATCAGGGAATCGCATCTACACATTGCCCCGATCGGTGCCAATGGCCCCATTGTGCTGGATCTCTGTACCACCAGCCTCGTAACCCCGCCGGCGGGCGTCCCCCTACCGCCCACGTGTCCGGCGGCACCGTTCCGTCTGACGGGCTCTTTGACAGCGGCAAATCTGCGGCCCACCTCCGCCGCCATGACTGGCGCTGGGGTGAACAACTTTGCGGACGCCGTGGCCCATCTGCTCAGTGGCAATGCCTACGCTAATCTCCACACCACGTCTTTCCCAGGTGGCGAGATCCGTGGCCAAGTGGTGACCCCGTAAGCCTCTCTCCGCACACAAAAAGAGGGTGGACATACGCCCACCCTCTTTCTCCATCTGCCATCCATCACCGACAAGACTCGCTGCCCGGTGTACCACACCCTGCTTACGTGACACACAGGGCGCGCGTGCCACCCGAAGCTAGCGGGCTGCTGGCGGGGGTGGCGGCGGCAGTACGCGGGCCTCACATTCGGACTGGAAGCCATTGCGGTTATGCGTCCCGTCACAGAACGGCTTGTTATTCGACGCTCCACAGCGGCAGAAGGAGACCGTCTCACGTCCAGACACGTCAAATTCGCGCCCCTGCGCATCTTTGATGACAAAATCACCAGTGATGCGCACTGGGCCGTTGTTCGCAACTGTGACTGTAGCACCAGCCATGTCTTGCTCTCCCCTAGGTGTTGAGTGATACAGGAACCCTACTGGCCCGGGTATTATACACGATTTACGTCCTGGACTTGCATGCGCCCGCCGACCACAGTCGTCCCTGGTGCGACGATACGTGAGGACACCGTGCCGGCCTGACGCAATTGGGCCCGTTCCGTGGCGCTGTAGCCCAGCGTCTCCAGCACCGCCTCTGTGTGCTCACCGAGGGCTGGCCCCACGTGGCGAATGCTGCCAGGGGTCTCGGACAGTTTAATGGCAATACCTGCCTGGCGTACCGTGCCATAACGGGGATCGGGGACATCCACCACCATGCCCCGTGCCACCACGTGCGGATCGGCGAACGTCTCAGCGGCGGTATACACCGGCGCCACGCAGACATCTTTATCGCGAAAAAACGCACACCACTCGTCACGTGTTTTCTGTCGCAACACGGCCTGGACTTCCTGCTTGGCCTGGGAGGACGCGCTATCCGCCACCCCGGCGAAGTGATGCTCTTGGAGCGCAAAACGTGCCAAATCCTCGCGGCCAATGGCCCGACAAAAATTCTGCCAGAGCCAGGGCTCGGTACAGCCCACTGAGAGCAGCGAGCCATCCGCGGTCTCGTAGGTCGTATAGTAAGGAAACGAGCCGCCCAGGGCCCCTTCACCACGTCCGCAGGTAGTGCCATTGAAAAAGAAATCGCGCAGCATCGGTGTGGCCGCCAGCAAGGAGACGGTCGTATCGAGATACGAAACATCAACCAACTGGCCTCGCCCCGTCTGGTGTCGTGCCATCAGGGCGAGCAGGATGCCTACCACCCCGTGCATGGAGGCGCCGGCATAATCCGCCACAATGTTGAGAGGAATCGCCGGTGGCCGCTCAGGCTCACCAATAAGATTGAGCACCCCACCCAGAGCCAAGTAGTTAATATCGTGGGCTGGGCGGTCACGATAGGGGCCATCTTGGCCAAAGCCACTGAGTGAGCAATAAATTAAGCGCGGATTGAGCTGACGCAGGGTGGCGTAATCTCCCCCGAGGCGTGCCATCACTCCAGGCCGGAAGCCTTCGACCACGACATCCGCCCCTGCCGCCAGCTTATGGAGAATCTGCTGTCCTGCCGCGTGCTTCAGATTGATAGCAATACTCTGTTTGTTGCGGTCGACGAACTGAAACGCCGCCTGCCGGGCCTCTTCTCCGCTGTACTCTGGGCTCGTGTCAGACATTTCTGGAGGTGGGGTTTCAATTTTGAGGACTGTAGCGCCCATATCCGCTAGCATCATCGTGCAGAAGGCGCCTGGAGGCACACGAATGAGTTCCAGAACCTTGATCCCCTCCAATGGGCCTGGCATCGCTTTTTCTCCCTCGATGAGCGTGACGCATAACGAGTACATACTCTGGGGCCGAGTGTAGCACTGCCCAGACGTCGGAGCAACGCCGAGGCAGCGCCGAGCGCAGACCTATAGGAGCCGGGACACTCTTACGGTCGCACGCGCAGATCGACCCCCGTCATCGCCGCTGGCTGCTCAAGGCCCATATTCCCGAGCAGTGTCGGGGCAATATCACACAGGGCCCCACGCGCACGCAACGTGCCACGGAATGTCGGATCGCACAGGATAAAGGGCACGGGATTGAGCGTATGGGCCGTATGGGGGCTGTTGGTGATGGGATCAAACATCTGTTCCGCGTTGCCATGATCGGCGGTCACCGCGGCCCAGCCACCCAGACGTTGCACGGCCTCGAGAATACGCCCAACACAGGTATCGAGCGTTTCAACGGCCTGCACGGTGGCGGCAAAATTGCCCGTGTGCCCGACCATGTCGGCATTGGCGAAATTGAGGATGAGGGCATCCGTCTGGCCGGCGGTGAGACGCGCCAACGCGGCATCCGTCACCGCATGGGCACTCATCTCGGGCTGTAAATCGTAGGTGGCGACGTGGGGGGACGGGATCAGGAGGCGCTCTTCGCCGGCAAACGGCTCTTCGATGCCACCATTCAGAAAATACGTCACATGGGCATACTTTTCCGTTTCCGCAGCGCGCACATTGCGAATACCATGCTGGGCAAACACCGCGGCCAGAATATCGTCCAGCTCTTGTGGTGCAAAGGCCACCGGCAAATCAAAGTCTGGGCTATAGTGCGTGAGGCAGGTGTAGTGCACCGCAGGACGCTGCGGCCGTGGAAAGCCAGCAAACTGGCCATCCGTCAATGCGCTGGTCATCTGGCGCACCCGATCGGCCCGGAAGTTAAAACAGATGACCACATCTCCATCCTGGATCACACCCACGGGGGTGCCATCGGCCTGCCGCATAACCACCGGGACCACGAATTCATCCGTGACGCCTTCACTGTACGACCGCTCAATGGCAGCGAGGACGTCCGTAGCCTCACGCCCTTGCCCATACACCATGGCCTTATAGGCTTGCTCGGTGCGTTCCCAACGCGTGTTACGATCCATGGCATAATACCGCCCCATCACCGTCGCGACCGCGCCGATACCTTGCTGCTGCATCTCGGCGAGCAGTGCGGTCATATACTGCATGGCACTCTGCGGCGGGGTATCACGGCCATCAAGACAGGCATGCACCAACACGCGGGAGACCTGCGACTGCTTGGCCAAACGCAGGAGGGCATGCACATGCGTTTGCAAGCTATGCACCCCGCCATCGGAGAGCAAGCCGTAGAGATGCACCGTACAATCACGCTCCCGGGCTGTCTGCATGGCGCGTTGTAAGGCGGGGTTTTTCCCTAACGCTCCGTCACGAATCGTCTTGCTAATCCGTGCCATGTCCTGGTACACTACACGCCCGCTGCCGATGTTGAGATGACCGACTTCTGAACTGCCCATCTGACCAGCCGGTAACCCTACTGCTTCCCCAGAGGTCTCAAGAGAGGTCCATGCGGTGTTGTGATAGAGTCGATCAAACGTCGGGGTATGGGCTTGACTGATTGCATTATACGGGCCGGCAGGTGCAAGCCCCCAGCCATCGAGAATAATCAGTGCCATCGGACGCACGCGTAGGGTCAAGGCTTTCCTCCTCTAACTGATGAGTGATCACAGGCTTCCGTGGAATATCGCAACGTGAGCACTATACCCTACGTGCTCTGGTGGGGAAAGAGTGCGCGTGGTGCACGCATCGTGTCCGTCGCGTGCGGTTGGCCGCACGTCCAAGTGTCGCAAAATTTTTGGGAGAGTCGTTTGACATCCCTCACTGCACAATATACAATGTTTTGTTATAGTGCCTAGTCTTTTCGTGCTTCTTCATTCCTGAGTCTGTTTGCCGAATCATATCGTGCGACTCCACGCTGTCAGACACGGGCAGCAAGCGTGAGGCATCGAGTACGCATGTAGCAGACTTGGTGTGGGTTATCCCTCGTAACTGGCCACCCTGGCAGCAGAGGTGTGCGTCTGCACGCTCAGGCTGCATCCCAAAAGCGTCTGTACGTTCGAGAGTCGTGTTGATTCTCGACGTCATCCCATAGATCATGTCGAGTCCGCTCGGGGCCCCTAGAGCAGTGTTAGGGATCAAGTCCAAAGTATGGCTCTCGCCAAACTGCGAGGCTTGGCGAGTCATGGAGTGTCTGATGAAGGAAAAAGTGAAAAAGACCACAGCGGAGACCATACCTGCAATATCCCAGGGCCTCTTTCCTGCCGATCTCCCCCTGGCAGATTTGGAGATGGCCGACGTACCGGAAGAAGCTGAGGAAGACTTGTTTGCGCTCTTCGAGAATAAAGATCTCGATACGGAAGTCGCCATGCAAGGCACCTATGGCATGGAGACGTCGGAGTCCAGTGAGGAAGAGAGCACGGAGACCGATCGGACTTCCGCCCCGGAACCGAGCTATGAAGACAAGACAGACGAACCAGTCCTCGTGTATTTTCAAGAGATTCGCTCCGTCCCTTTGCTGGATCGGAAGGGGGAAGTCGACATTGCCAAGCGTATCGAGCAAGCGGAGATGGAGCATCTGACGTGCGCGCTGCAAAGTCCGTTGCTGGTGGGTGTCCTGTGCATCATTCGTGGGCGTTTGCAGCGTGGGGAGTTATCCTTGGCGGATGTCTCCGAAGAGTCAGAAAAGGTGCCTGTCGAACAAGCAGAACACCTGGGACAGGTGCTTGAGCTCCTCGAGGCGTGCACGCTGTCACCCGGTGTGGCCGAGACCGGTAGCGCGGCGCAACGTAGCGCGGTGGCGGATCGGCTGTTGCAAAGCCTGAAGCATCTCAATTTCAAAACATCGCTGTTATACGATGTTGTCGAAGAAGCGCGGTTGCGGTGTCAGGTGGCTACGGGCAAGCGGCGGGCCGCGTCGCTTGATGTCCCCCTCCACACGCCGTTGCAACGGTTCCTCGGGATTGGCAGCGGGACGCAGGCTCCCTGGCCGGCCCTGACGGAGATCTTTGGTGATGCCGCGGGCTTGCAGCGCTTACTCAGAGGGCTCGAACCCATTGAAGAGCGCCTCAAGCAGGCCAAGAAGGAGATGGTTGAAGCCAATCTTCGTCTGGTGGTGAGCATTGCGAAGAAATATATCAACCGTGGCTTGTCGTTCTTGGATCTCATTCAGGAAGGCAATATCGGCTTGATGCGTGCGGTGGATAAGTTCGACTATCACCGTGGATTTAAGTTTAGCACCTACGCCAGTTGGTGGATTCGGCAGGCCATTACGCGGGCTATTGCCGAGCAGGGAAAAACGATCCGTATTCCCGTGCATATGATCGAAATTCTCAACAAAGTGGTGCGTTCCTCCCAGGCGCTCACGGTCGAGTTGGGACGCAAACCCTTACCTGAAGAAATCGCCCAGGATACGGGTTTGCATGTGGAGAAGGTGAAAAATACGCTCAAAGTCGCCAAACGCACCGTGTCACTGGAAAATCATGTCGGGGAAGGTGACACCGAGTTGGGGGCGCTGATTGAGGACAAAAAATCGACCTCGCCTCTAGAAGCGGTGATCAACCGCGACCTACGGGAAAAAATCCACCGTATGCTTAATACGTTAAGTCCGAAGGAGGAACGTATTCTGCGTATGCGCTTTGGCCTTGGCGATGACCCACCGCACACGCTCGAAGAGGTCGGGCAGATTTTTGGGGTGTCACGTGAGCGTATTCGCCAAATTGAAGCCCAAGCGCTGCGGAAGCTCAAACATCCGAGCCGGAGTAATCATTTACGGAGTTTTTTAGAAAATTGAGTCGTCAGATTGTCACGCATTCCCGCTCCTCCAGGTACTTCCGAGACCGTGTGTCTTCTCTGGGCGCGAGGAGCGGGCCCTGCCTGAGCAGAGCCATTGGGCGCAGCGTGCCGTAGTGGACTGCTAGTTAATGATGCTCACGGTTTTGTGTTGCGGACGCTGACTCAAAATTTCCATCACCGCCGCGGCAATGGTATGGAACTCGGCGCCCACGGTTGTTTCGGGTCGGCCAATCGCCACCGGGATGCCTGTATCGCCTGCATCGCAGACCTCTGGATCAAGCGGTATACGTCCAATCAATGGAATACCGAGACGGGTACTTTCCTTTTGTCCCCCACCGCGCCGGAAAATCTCCGTCTCCTTCCCGCAGTCTGGGCAGGTAAAATAGCTCATGTTTTCCACGATGCCGAGCAGAGGAGCCCCCACCTGCTTAAACATCTCGGCGCCTCTTTTGACATCTAAGAGCGCCAGATCCTGCGGTGTCGTGACTAGAATGGCTCCCGTGAGCGGTACGGTCTGGGCCAGCGTGAGCTGGACATCACCCGTGCCAGGCGGTAAATCCACCACCAGCACATCGAGCGTGCCCCAGTCTGTTTCTTGCAGGAGTTGCTGGACAGCCCGCATCACCATGGGTCCGCGCCAGATGACTGGAGCGTCCTCGCCTAAGAAGAAACCTAACGATTGCGTTTTGACCCCATGATTGAAGAAGGGCATAATGCGGTTATTCCCCGTCACTTGAGGTTGCCCCTTGATGCCCATCATCAGCGGAATGCTCGGCCCATAGATATCCGCATCGAGCAGCCCTATCGTCAGACCGGCCATGCTCAACGCCACGGCGAGAGTTGTCGCGACGGTGCTCTGGCCCACCCCGCCCTTGCCACTGGCCACGGCAATAAGATGCTGTACCCCAGGGAGAGGGGTGACCTCTTTCTGCGGCGTTTGATGGGCATGGCCGTGGGCGGCGGCGGCGGGAACTTGCTCTTTCAAGCGTACATTCACCTGTACCGTGCCAATGCCCGCGATGGCCTGTAACGCCTCCGTCGTAGCCTGCTGGATTTGGGTGGCAATCTCTTGCTGGTTGGCAGTCATCTGTACCAGCACCGCGACGTCCTGTCCCTGAAGCTGTACGCTTTTGACAAGGCCAAAGGAAACAATATCCCGCGTATAGCCCGGATATTTCACGGTTTTTAAGACATCGTAAATCTGCGTCTCAGCCAGTTTTTGTCGTCTGAACATGCCTGATTCCTTATCCCGCGACTCTCGACACGCGTCCAGCATGCGGTACAGCACAGCGTTAGCGTGCGAGGTCTCGGAGCATTTCGGTAATACGTGGTCCACAACGCCGCCCATGACACCCACCGCTGCCGGCACCGGTGAGACAATTCACCTCGTCCTGGCTGTGGGCGCCTGCATCAAGCACTCTCCAAAACACGCTTTTTTTGATGCCTTTACAGATGCAGACCACCTTCATGCCCTCGAGAAGGGAACGCGCGGTCGCAGGGAGCTCTGGCGCCAGTGCCGGCATCCCTGGCGCCGGATCACACGGTGGAAGGGGTGGGGCAGGGGGCGGGAGCGCGGTGGCGAGCCACGCTGGCCCCTCTAAGCCCATCTTGGTAGGGTCAAGCCCTGCGAAACCGTTGTGGTCTTTGCGCAGACCACGACTGGCCGGCGGGGCTCCTGGGGTGGAACGCTTCTGATCTCTCCGCTTCGCGTCCATGTGTTCATACCATCAGTCGAGAGGAACGTGCCCAGCGCTGCATCAGAGGCCAGCCTTCCCTCCACCCCTGGGCACCATACGCGGGGTATAGGTCGGAGCACATAATGTATATACTTCTAGAAAATAATATACTATAAGATGAGAACAATGTGGCCGATGTTTGCGCGGCACGCATGCAAACCTACCCTCTATCAGCGTGCTAGAGCCCACAACGTTGATACAGGGTCGTGCACCTGATGACACACAGTGCCTCCGGATAGGCATGGGGCACACCGATGTCCCACTGCCGTACTCGGCGACGGAGATGACGTACGGCCATGCGTACTACCGTCAGCCTCTCGAGGATGTGTGACTACCGTCAGCCTCTCGAGGATGTGTGGGGTGGTTATTCCACCATCATGCGTTTCTCAGCACGTCCTGGCAACAGGTTAAACGCAAAGCTGACGGCAAAACCTGTATGCAGTTTGACCTCCTGCCACACGCTTCGAACCATTTTGTGCACCTGGATTTTCAGCAGGTTGCCCGTGCGGAACTGCTCTGTCGTATGGTGCCAAAATTGCCGCAATTCGGCGCGTGAGGTGATCCGTCCGATGGAACAGATATTACATTGACTCAACGCGAGGCGTATCCGTGAGGGCACTTCCAGCTTGGCGCGTGCATAAGCGAGTTGGAGCTCCTCAATGCCGGCATTATGGAGCATCTCCCCGCGTATGCTCGCCAGCGCTTCGAGCAAGCGCTGCTCGCGCTCACTCCGTTTGCGCGTTTGCAACCACAATTCTTCCAATTCCAGCATAAAATGCACCCCGGCTTTGAGATAGCGCAGCACCTCTGGCACACGCCAGCGCAGATACGCCAGCGGAGGCTCTATCGGATAGCCAGGTCGTCGTGCCGTGCGTCCTTTGAGACGGAAAAAGCCGGTCATCATGGGATGGTTGCCTTCCAGGATGGCGGCGCTTTTATACCACACGAGATTTTTGAACACATTCCAGTACATGCGGGGTGTCGCCCGCTGCAAGATGTTGCGCATATTCTCGAAATTGTAAAACGTTTGCCAGGCCTGTTCGTAGGCTTGAGACCACTGCTCCCGCGACATGTTGGGGTGATCTATGGTGGGATGGAAGGAGTCATAGCGATTAAGATCCATGTCAATGGGCACACCATTTTGCACCGCATGGAGATGATCCATGGACCCAGGAATAGGTGTCAGCATGAAGAAGGATGCCTGATCCACCTTGATGTCATTTTTGAGGCGTTCGATATCGCGTGCAATTGACTCAAACGTATCGAAAGGGAAACCAATAATAAAACCGACATGCGTCGCAATGTCTGCGGCATGCCAGGCATCAATGAGATTGCCGTAATCCCCGGCCTCGTTTTGTTTCTTATCCGCTGCCTGGAGGTTCTCGTCATTGATACTCTCCATACCGATAAATACCTGGGTACAACCAGCCTTTCGTGCTAAGGAGATGAAGTCAGTAATCTTATAGGATAAGACATCGACCTGCATAATAAATTCGATCTCAATGCCGTCGGTCTTCTGGAGTTGGATAATGGCCTCAAAGATTTCCCGCCACTTCTTATTCCGGGCGAAGTTATCATCGGTAAAAAAGTAAAAGATGATGCCGGCTTGCCGATGATTTTCCTTAATCGCCTGGGCGATGGCCTCGGGATCACGCATCCGCATCTTGCGTCCCTGCACGTTAATAATCGAACAGAAACTGCAACTAAAAGGGCACCCACGACCGCAATCAATCGTGCCAAAGCGCTGGTAGACAAAGCGTCGCAGATACTTTTTGTGCGTCATTGGGATGGGCGGTGTCGTCAGGTCAGGCGTCGGCTCAAGAAAATTGTACAGCGGTTTGAGCTCATCGAGCAGCACATCACGCAGGAGGTGCTCCCACTCGGCTTCCACTTCTCCGGTGACCACCGTGACCCCAAGGTCGAGAATCTCCTGGATATCAGGCGTCGGGTTATGGAACAGGGCGATGGTCCCACTGACATGAAAGCCGCCAATAATGACATCGACCCCGGCAGCCCGAAACTCACGCGACAGATCAATCGCCCGTGGATATTGATTGGTCTGGACCCCTACCAAGCACACGACGGTTTTCCAGTGCGGCCGGCGGCTGTGCCGGATAATTTTGGGGACGTCGATTTTATGGACCGCCTCATCCAGGAGCTCGACCGTCATGTCAAGGTCCTCGCGTAAGGCGCGCCGACGTTTCACATCTTCCGTGAGCCCGTAGAGACAGGCGAGTGTATTACTGGGTAACACGCCCCGCCAATGGCGTAGCACATAACCATCATCATCGTACTTCGACGGCTTGAGCAGCACGACATGGAGACCCTGGACACCCCGCGTCCGCTCCACGATCGTCCGTTGATCATGGGCAGAGGGAGGATGAATGGAAAGCAGCGTCATGAGCCTGGTTCCCTTTCAGACAAACAATGCATTAGGCATTAGATAGCGCACGGTATGACACAAGGTGCACAATAACAAATAGCGGGACTATACCTTATTTCAGAGGACTTCCCTAGGATTTTTGAAAAAATCCTTGCCAGCGCTCTCAGGCGATCGCCGGGTACGACGGGGAAAGTGCTTGTGCTTTCGAGGGGGATTTGCAAGACTTGTTGTTCCTCGTGCTGCACCTCGCACCGCGCCTGGCGAGGTGTGTGCCGTGCCGTAACCACCGTCCACAGCCGGAGCGGGCGCTGGCCCGCCCTCTGGAAGGTGTGGTCTGTCCCCATAGGGGAGGATGACGCTCGCATGTATCCCCCAACTACCGCTGGCAGCCACCAGACAGCCCGCATCCAAGCGCTTTCGGAACTCTGGCTCCGCAGTCAACGTTGGGATCTCCTCTATATCACGGGGAGTAGTGTCTTGGTCGTGCTGCCACTCCTGCTCTATGCGCTGGTGGGGCAGGCAGCGCTCCTGGTGAATATAGTGATTGCCGGGGTGATCGGTGGCCCGCATCTCTATGCGACCTTCTTCCGCACCTTCCTGGATGCGGCGTTTTGGCGTGAGCATCGCTGGTTGGCCTGCGGTTCCTGCGGCATTCCCGTGCTGGTGGTTGCCTGTGCCTTCTGGCATTTCCCACTGTTGCTCACCCTGTTTTTCTTCTGGGCCTCGCTCCACGTCCTGCACCAGATCACCTATCTCCTGGACTGCTATGAACGCAAGCAGCACCGCCGTGGACACCCCTGGACACGCTACATTGATTATGCCGTCGTGGTAAGTTGCCTCTATCCTTTTGCGGCGCGGCATTTTATCTATGGCGAATTTGCGATTGGCAAGACACCGCTGCTGTATCCGATGTTCCTAAAAACGCCTCTGGTCTATTATGCGATTGTGAGTGTCTTTCTGGTAGCGCTCTGCCTCTTTATCGGCAAAACACTGTGGGAACTACACCACGGGACGGCGCACTATCCCAAAATTCTCTTGATCGGCACGACGGTCAGCCTGGCGCTCGTGAGCACCAGCTACAGTGGCCACAGGCTGGAAATTGCCTTTCAAGGGTTGAATACCTGGCACTCGTTCCAGTATCTCGCGATAAGCTGGTACATACATATGCTACGCCAGGAACGTAGGGAGATGACCTCTGTTGTGCCGTGGGTGGCACGCTCTATCACAGACCGTTTTTGGCCTTTTTATGGCATCACTTTTGCCCTCAGCTGTCTCTCGCTGCTCTTGATACTCCTCTGCTACGGTGTCTCAGGTTTCTCCTTTGAGCAGAGTTACTACGTGGTCGTGCTGTCGTGCCTCCTCATCCACTATTGCCATGATCATTTCCTCTTCACGTGTGTTGAGGATATGATGCCAGCCCAACATCCGGAGAAGGGGGCGTATCCTGTCACGCACACGTCGGGCGAGAAGCCAGCCGTCAGCTGACACACGTCCCCGCATGACACCGGAGGCAACCGTTAGGCAGGATAGGGCGTTTGGGAGGGCAACCAGCGCGCGAGTGTGGTGTGCAACTGCGCCAGAGAGAACGGTTTGCTGAGGTAATCGTCCATCCCGACGGCGAGACAGTGCTCGCGGTCACCGGGCATGGCGTTGGCCGTGAGGCCGACAATAGGGATGCGCACCCAGCTCGCTTGACTCTCCCGACGTGGTTCCGCCTGCATCTCATGGCGGCGAATAGCCTCTGTGGCCGCATAACCATCGAGCCCAGGCATTTGACAATCCATCAGAATGACTTCGTACTGTTGCCGCGTGGCGGCTTCCACGGCCTCAATCCCATTCGTCACGACTTCGATATCGAGGTGCATGGATTCGAGCATCGCCACCGTCATGAGTTGATTAATCGGATCATCTTCAACCAAGAGTACACGACTTCGTGGGAGATACAACGTGTCGGGAGGCGTGCTCTGGTGGGTGGCCGCTGTCTGCGTCTCGGGCGTCGTCAGGGCCATACCGAGTGCCTCAAGCAGGCAATGAGCCAGTTGCTCGCGCCGTACGGGTTTGGGCAGATAGGCCAAACCCGTGATATAGGGCGCGCTGGAGGAATCGGTCTTGGTAGTCACGGACGTGAGGAGAATCATCCGTACAGACGGCAGGAGCGCGCTATCGTGGATACGCCAGGCCAACGTCGCCCCGCTCATGCCGGGGAGCACGGCATCCAGCAGGACGGCATCGTAGGGGGTCTGCGCAGTGACTGCCGCTTGCAAGGTCGCGAGCGCTGCGCTCCCATCCGCCGCATACGTGCTTTCCATCCCCCACCTAGTCATGTGGCGTTGCAGCAGCGCACGATGGGTGACGTTAGCGACCACAAGCAGAGCACGCCGCCCCTGTAACGCGTCACCAGGCAAGGCAGGCTGGATGCAGGTGTCGGACGCCTCCAACCTGAGCGTCAAGCGAAACGTGGTCCCGTGCCCAAGCGTACTCTCGACTTGCAGCTCGCCGGCCATCATGTCGACCAATTGTTTGATAATCGCTAACCCTAAGCCCGTACCACCATATTTCCGGGTCGTGGAGAGATCCGCTTGGTGAAAGGCTTGAAAGAGGCGTTCCTGAGTACTAGGCGTCATGCCAATCCCGGTGTCCTGCACGCTAAACTGTAACGGGATGTCCGTCACAGACTTCATGTCGGGCAAAGAGGCGAGACGCCGTACGGTCATGACCACTTCCCCACGCTCAGTAAATTTCACGGCATTACTGACCAGATTGAGCAAAATTTGCCGTAGACGTCCAGGGTCGCCGTAGACTTCGCGGGGTACATCCGGTGCGAAGTCCACGAGGAGTTCCACGCCTTTACGGTGGGCTTGCTCGGCCATGGCATCGCCAATCTCCTCGACCGCATGCGCGAGATTGAAACGGAGGTGCTCCAGCACCAGCTTCCCCGATTCAATTTTGGAGAAATCCAAGATATCATTGATTAAGTGCAGCAAGGCCTGGCCGGATGTATAGGCGGTGTCCGCAAAACGCCGCTGCCTCGGCGTGAGTTGCGTGGCCAGGAGGAGTTCAGTCATACCGAGCATGCCATTCATCGGGGTGCGCAGTTCATGGCTCATGTTGGCGAGAAACTGCGCCTTAATGTTGACGGCTTCCTCGGCGATTTCCTTGGCATGTTGCATCTCGTAGGTGCGTTGCTGCTCCTGCAGTAAGGCGTCGACCGTTGTGCGCAGCGCCCGCAATGGGAGTAGACGCACGCTGACAAAGACACCGCCTGCGAGTGCGAGCCCCAGTACCGTGACCCACCCCGTGCCGATGAGTACAGGCTGGAGCGAGCGCTTGATGACGAGGCGGGCGACTGGACGGCCCGCCTCGAACCCCATGGCCTCTTCAGAGACCGCAGGCGCTCGGAGCGGATCACTGTTGGCCGCGACCAGACGATCCCCGTGCGGATCCTGGTGTGTGAAAAGGAAACGCTGCTCCATCTGGCGATCCCGTGGACGCTGCGACAACAAGGCTTGCAAGCCCGTCGGCTCCAAGGCCCACGAGGCTGGCTCGGCGTTGATGCGTTGGGTAACGAGGTTGGCATAGATGTCGACCTCCGTACGCAATTCCGCCTGGAGGGACTGGAAACGCACGACAAAATACCCGAGAGGCAGCCCGAGGGCCAATACCACGGCCACCACGCTTGCCATGCCAGTGATGAAGCGTTCCATCATCATACATTTCTTGTCCATGTCGAGCACAACCACCGCTTCGACTCCTGGGGGAAAGGCCGGTAGCAACATCGTCTGCCGAGGAAAGCCCATGGCGACTTTTATTGTGCACGGTTAGCAGAAGAGTGTCAAATAACAAGCCGGGCGGAACGGCGACAGGCCATGCCGACGCCTGCGGCGCGTCCTTGACGTGCTGCCTGGTCTTCAGCTAGCATGCCATCGTGTGAGAGGCCCTCGAACAACCGATGTACTCCCCCGACTGCGGATCGCCGACGGCCTGGAGCGTCGTCATCAAGGTCCGTAGCTGGTGTGACTGAGTCATCCATGGCCAGAAGACCGGTGTGCCTCAGAAGCATTGCACGCGATTCTGGGCTGCCGATGGCTATCCCTACACCCTGTCTGCTCACGCAGGCACCGCCGTGTCCTCCCCCCCCCGAAAGCGCGGGGTCTCCACGGCGGCATTTTGAGGAACCGCACGGTGAAAATGCAAGGCGCCCATACCCTTGAGGCCCCCATTGCGAAGGTCTGGGCCTTCCTGATGGATGCCGAGGCCATTGCGAAAGTCATTCCAGGCTGCGAGACGCTGCAGGAAGTGGAGCCCGATACCTATAAAGCTACCCTGAAGCTGGGCATTGCTGCAATCAAAGGAACCTACCATGGCTCGGTGCACGTGTTCGACAAGACGCCTCCCTGTCACTACCGCATGCGCGTAGATGGTAAAGGCACCCCCGGCTTTGTGCAAGGAGACGTGACGGTGGATCTGGACGCCCAAGGTTCCCAGACGGTCTTGACCTACGATGCGGATACACAAGTAGGTGGACTGATCGCCAATGTCGGACAACGCATGATTAGTGGTGTGGCGAAGATCGTCATTGCGCAGGCTCTCAAGCAACTCGAGAGCGAACTAGCGCAGTATAACTGTAATACCTGATTAAGCCAGACTACTCGAGCTCTCTGACACGTGAGAGGAGAATCGCGATGACGTCACACAGTAGCATACGCACCGTTGCTGGGACGGGAGACAAGGGCTATGCCGGGGATGGGGGGCTCGCCACCCAGGCCCGGATGAGCGAACCGTTTATGTGTGCGTTTGACCCCCAGGGCCATCTCTATGTGGCAGAAGCCACGAACCACTGCATCCGGCGCATCGATGCCAGCACTGGGGTGGTGACCACGGTGGCCGGTACCGGCAGCCTGGGCTACTCCGGCGATGGGGGTCCAGCCACACAGGCGGCCCTCAACCAGCCGTATGCCCTGCAAGTAGACACCAATGGCGACATCTATATCGTGGATCGCTTAAACGCGGTCATCCGTAAGGTCGAGGCAGCCACGGGTCGCATCACCACCGTCGCGGGCACGGGGACGCCCGGCTCGGGTGGCGATGGTGGCCCAGGGACGCACGCCCAACTGCGTGAGCCGAACGACTGTTTTCTCGATGGGCGCGGCGGGCTGCTCATTGCCGATGTGCAGGATCAGCGCATCCGGCGCCTGGATCTCCGCACGGGCCTCATCACGACCTTTGCCGGCAATGGCGACAAAGTGCGCGCCGGCGATGGCGGCCTGGCCACCGCAGCCAGCATTTGCGGTGCCCGTGCTGTCTGTATGGATCGCCTGGGCAATACCTACATCTGCGAACGGGAAGGCAACGGCATCCGTAAGGTGGACGCGCAGGGGATAATGTCCACCTATGCCGGCACCGGCGAGCGTGGCTACAGTGGCGACTTAGGGCCAGCGCGCAGCGCGACCTGGGGGTCACCCAAAGCGATCCGTTGTGATCAGGACAACAATCTGCTGGTGGTGGATACCGAGAACCATGCGATCCGGCTGATTGACGCCGCTACAGAGGTGGTGACGACCATTGCTGGTGGGCGTCGTAGCGGCGCGGGGGATGGGGGCCCGGCGATTGCCGCGGGGCTGGATCGTCCGCATGGCTGTGACGTGGATGCGCTGGGGCGTCTGTACATTGCCGATAGCAATAACCACCGCGTGCGCGTGGTGGAGGGGTAAGCCTGGCCAATGTGGCATCTACCACTAGTTCGCACTGCGGCAGCATGGCGGCATACAGGGCTTTCGATTACCATACAACTTCTCGACAGCGCGGGGGACAGGCGCTGTCGGCACACATGGGCCTAGACACAAGAGGTGGACTGCCGTATGGATCTCGAACTCAAAGATAAAGTGGCGATTATTGGCGGGGCGAGCAAAGGACTGGGCAAAGCCTGCGCCGCCGTACTGGCGCAAGAAGGGGCCAAGGTCGCCATTTGCAGTCGTACCAAGGCCGATCTCGAGCAAGCGGCCCAGGAGATTCGCAATACCAGTGATGCGGAGGTCTTCCCTTTCGCTGGTGATCTGGATCACCACAGCACTATCCAAGAGTTGATCGCCAGCACCGTGGCCCATTTTGGTCGCCTCGACATTCTGATCAACAATTCGGGTGGTCCGCCGCTGGCTCGGGCGCAGAGCGCCACGGAAGAGCAGTGGGCCACTGCTGTGCAGCGCTCGCTGCTGTTCTTTGCACGCATGTCCCGTGAGGCGCTGCCGCATTTGAAGCAGCAGGGGGGCGGTCGCATCATCAATATCCTGGCGAGTACGGTCTATCAGCCGATCCCGAATCTGGCCCTATCGGGCGCCACGCGGATGGGCGTGGTGGCTTTCGCCAAAAGCCTGGCGGATGAGGTGGGGCGGGATGGCATTTTGGTCAACAATGTCTGCCCGGGCTCGATCTTGACGGAGCGCATGTTGTCCAACGTCACCTCGCGGGCCAAGGAACTCGGCATTCCCATTGAAGAGGCGCTGACACAGCGCGCCTCTGAAACCGCGGTGGGCCGTATTGGCGATCCCAAGGAGATGGCCTATCTCGTCGCATTTCTGGCCTCGGGCAAGTCCAGCTACATTACTGGCACGACGATCCTGGTGGATGGGGGCCTCGTGCGTTCGGTGCTCTAAGATCCTCTCCCGGTAGGGGCACCAGCGCCGGAACCCCTACCAGGGCGGGCTTCAGGTGTCCTCAGGAGGACATCTGGCGCATCAGATATTGATAGAACTCATCCTGGAGCCAGTCCTTCTCGATGTGTAAGGCACACACGCAGGTCTCAAACTGGGCGGACAGCTTGCGGAACAAAGCCGCTGTGGGGCGGAGTCCATCCATGGTCGAGACGGTCGCATAGGCTTGCTTCCCCTGCGCAATGTAGTATTCCGCGCTCACAGGGCGGCGATGGCGCTGCAAACTCTCGGGAAACATCCCCACGATAAACAGGGCGTAATCGCCGAGGTGTTTCTGCGTGGCACGGGCGTGGGTCTGATCGCCGCGTTGGCTTTCGAGACGCAAATCCACCAGATGCTCGATGCGCCGCCCCTGCGCGTCGCGCACACGGTAGAGATGGTCGATGTGCGTAAAATCCACCAACAGCCCGGTGACATAGACCGTCAATTCTGGATCAGTATATCCTATTTGTGCAAAGCTGGCTTCAGTGAGGCTATGGAACAGCTGACGGAGTGGATGACGCTCCGGAATGGGCGCTGGCGATGTGGGTTGCGACGGCATGCCATGGATCCTTTCGTGCTCACCCTGGTTCTACAAGCGCTTCTGATAAATCTGTACGCGGTGCCGGTTGGTCTCCGGGACGTACAGACGCTGTTCGTGGTCCAGCGTCACGGCCACTGGACCCCAGAAATAGGGTTCTGTCTGTGACGAGACGTGATACGGGGTGTTCAGGTGCGCCGGCAAGGCTGGTGTGAGGTCTGAGATCGTCCGCACCTGCCATTCTTCTGGATTGGCGGCAAAATACTCCTCCGCCCATTTGGAGAGGGTGGCCTGCCCGCGCAGGAGCATCTGAAAACTGCCGTCTGGCCCAAAGACCTGCACGCGTTCATTGCCCCAGTCGGCCACATAGATGTAGCCCTCGGCATCAACTGCCACACCTGACGGACGATGCAACTGGCCTTCCTCTTGCCCAGACACACCGTACGCCGCGATAAACTGTCCCTCGGCGGTGAAGTGCTGGATGCGGTCATTGCGCCAGTCCGCCACATACACCTGCCCCTGGGTATCCACCGCCACCCCCCAGGGCAAGTTGAATTGCCCCTCAGCGCTGCCGGCTTCGCCCCATTGCAAGAGGAAGCGGCCATCCGTCGTAAACTTCTGCACCCGATTATTGTGCTGATCCACAATGTAGACGTGGTCGGAGCCATCAATGGCGATGCCGGCCGGCCCGTTGAGTTCGCCCGCGGCCCGGCCTGGCGTACCCCATTTGCCCAGGAAGGTGCCGGCGGTGTCAAACACGGAAATACGGTGATGATACTCGTCCGTGATGTAGAGACGTTCCTGACTGTCAAACGCCATCGCCACCGGCCAGGCGAATTGCCCATCGCCAGTGCCAAAGCCTTTACCGAACTCGCCGAGATACGCCTCGTCTAGCGTGCAGATACCGACCCGAATGGCCGAGGCCCGGGCCGGGTCACAGCGATTGAGGACAAAAATGCGCCCATCCCGACTCACGGCCACGGCATACGGGTTGGCAAAGCCACGCCCATTGTAACCGTTATTCACAATGCCGATGGTTTTGACGTATTGCAAGGTGATACCTGGTGCCGCGACCTGTGTACGCACGTCTGTCCCCTCTCAGATGGTATAGGCGCGTTACGCGAGCTGAAATTCCCGCGTTGACGCCATCAAACGCAGCAGATGGCCCACACGCTGCTCGGCCGCATCGCCGGGCTGATGGTCGGTGAGATCCAACACGCCCTCTGCTGCGGCAAAGGCCACCAGGGCCTCGGTGGTCTCGGCGTCAACCGTCAAGAGCCCCAGCATGTCGAGACAGTGCTGCACCAGTTGCGCTGGGGTCAACACCCCGCCGGACACGGTGGCGAGCCGGTCAATGATGGTCCGCACCCCCGGATTGCGCACATTGCTCAACTCCTTGGCAATGAAGTTGATGCGCTCCACCAGCGCACCGCTATCGATCCACTCGATGCCCTCGTGCCAGCCCTCGACCGAAGGCGGTTGCAGGAGGCCCTGCCCCATGTATAACGTCTGATAGGCCAGCTGATGCGCTCCCAGCGTTGGGGTGTGATAGCTCCCGGCCAGACGAATGGCCCCAACGAGCAGTTCAGTCGGCCCCTTTACCCGGGCGTAGTGGGCGCGTTCGGAGGTGAAGTAGGGGGAGTAAAACAGCGTGCGCAGGACGGCGCGTATCTCGTACTGTGAGTCAAAGTAGGCGCGCATCATGGCTGCAATGGTCTGCTGGCCCGCTTCGTCCACCTCGTCGGCGGCGAAGAACTGGAACAGGCGGGTGCTCAGAAAGCGGGCGGTGGACTCTTGCCGGGCAATAATGGCAATGATGTCCTCGCCGTTCAACCTGCCGGTTTCGCCCAGGAAGGTTTTTTCGTCATGGTCATGGTCCGTCTCGCGGTAGTCGAAGTGCCAGGCAATCCGCCCGTAGGGCCAGATGGAATCCTTGCTGGCGCGCATGGCCATGTACTCGGCGTTCCCCAGCGTCCAGCCGGTGAAAGCGCGCGCACATTCCTTAATGTCATGCTCGCTATAGTTGCCAATCCCCATCGAAAACAGCTCTAACAATTCCCGCCCATAATTCTCGTTGATGGCGCCCAGGTGGTTGGTGTTATTGTCGAGCCAGAGCAACATGGCGGGGTCTTTGGACAACTCCAGCAGCAACGTATCGAAACGCCCGAGACCGTAGCGCCGGAACATGTCAATCTGATTGAGCAAGGCGCGCGCCTGATTGAGCTTGGCGTAGCCGGTGGCAAACAGGCTGTGCCAGAAGAGTGCCATCTTTTCTTCGAGCGGACAGTGGGTGGTGATCATGCGATACAGCCAGGTGGCGCCAGCAGCATCAAGCTGGCGTAACTCCGACTGATCGACATGGTAGCGCCGGATGAGATCATCCGGCATGGCCTGTGGGTCGCTGGGGTGGAGGAGTTCCTCCACCACCGACTCATAGCCTCGCGCCGTGTAGGCGTCCAGGGTGTCACAGGTGGCGCCAAAACCGGCGCGGCGCAGTAAATGGGCCATAAGCGTGCGGTCTGGGAGTGGCATAACGTCCCCTTTGCTCTGATGTTACGCTGCCGCTGGCGTCAGGTAGGTAAAGGATTCGAACTGGCCATTGACAATGGGGGCAGCTTCCAGGCCCAGCCATTGCTCCAGCAACGTGGTGTAGGTACAACGGAAGTCGTTATTAAAGTGCAAATCCCCTTCGAGCTGCTCTGCGAGTCGCAAAGACGGATACGCGCCGTAGAGGCCGCCGTGGACCGCATCGCCGATGACAAAGGCCACTCCGCCAGAGCCGTGGTCGGTGCCAGAGCCGTTATCGCGGATACGTCGCCCAAACTCGGAGAAGATCAACAGCACGACCTCGTCGGCCCGACCGTGTTGCCGCATATCCTCCATAAAACTCCCCACCGCGCCCGACACTTCCTGCCACAGCTTGGCGTGGGTCGCTAACTCGCCGGCGTGGGTATCAAAACTGGCGTGCTGCGTGTAGCAAATCCGCGTGCCGAGGTCGGCGCACAGCACCTGGGCCATGCTCTTGAGATTGGTGGCAATGGCGTTGTTCGCATAGGTCACGGTCGAGGTATAGTGCGCTGGGGCCGTGCGCAGCCTATCGGCGCCTTGCAGGGCATACGAGGCTGTCTGCCCCAAGAAGCCTTTGACCACATCCTGGCCCGCCGCATTGCCGTACATCTTGGCAAAGGTGTCGAGGGCCATTTGGCGCGCCTGCGTCTCCTGGAGTTCTGGGAAGAGGCCGTAGGTGTCCAGGTTACCCACCGAGGCGACCGGGACGCCTTGGCAGCCGAGAGCGCGGGGCAAACCGCGCCCAAAGTTGACGCCGGTCAGGACGTTGTCTCCCTTGGGATCGAGGTCACGGATAGCCCGGCCCAACCAGCCTTCCCGGCCAATTCTCTCTGGCTCGGCCGTGTGCCAAATATCTAGGGAGCGGAAGTGTGAGCGATCGGGGTGTGGATAACCGATACCGTTGACCACGGCCACATGCCCCGCGTCCCACAGGCTTTTGATGGGCCCCATACTGGGGTGAAATCCCAGGGTATCGTTGATGGGGAGGACATCCTCGGGGGCAATCTTGATGGTGGGGCGAAAGTCGTAGTACAGCCCATTGGTGTAGGGCACAACGGTGTCGAGACAGTCGTTACCACCGTTGAGATGCATGACGACCAGCGCTTTGTCGCGTGCAACAGATGCCATGGCATGGCCTCCTATTGGGGTGGGCAATGGTTGCTGTGGGCGCACGTGGTACGCTACACTGACGGCCAGACGTACCATGGCAGCCCCAGACGAGATAGGCGCCCCGTCCATCCTGGCCATGCCGTCCATCCGAGGATGTGAGACTATCATACTCGACCTCGCGAGGACAACTGCTCTGCAGGCCGCCCTGCAGAATTGCCGTTGCTCGCCGCAGGCCTAGGAGCGCGCACGCGGGTACACCAGTCCCTCTGTGAAGGAGACACCATGCACTTTGGCTGTTTTTTCGTCGGACAACGCCCACTGGTCCACGAACAGTATGCGAATGGCCAGCAAGTGAACCCCAATCCCATCTCCCGTACGGATGCCCAGGTGCATCACGACATCCTGCGCGGCGCGCAACTCGCCGAGACGCTGGGCTTTGACTCCGTGTGGATCGCCGAACATGCCTTCAGCGAGCACAGTACCATTAGCGCACCGCACACCCTCCTGGCGGCGATTGCGGCCAAGACACACCGGGTGCAGGTTGGCGTGTCGTGTAGCATCGTGCCGTGGTATCACCCGCTGCGCTTGGCTCAGGATCTCGCCACCCTCGATATCATCAGCGAGGGACGCCTGATCGTCGCCGTCGGGCGCGGGTATCAAAAGCAGGAGTTTGATGCCTATGGCCTGGACATCGCCGAATCGCGGACCCGTTTTGTCGAGGGCATGGACATTGCCGTCAAAGCGTGGAGCCAGGAGCGGGTGGCGTACGAAGGGAAATTTTATACGATTCCAGAGGTCATGGTGGTCCCCAGGCCGTGGCAACAGCCGCACCCGCCCATCTGGATGGCCGTGACCCATAGCCCGGAGTCGGTCGCGTTGGCTGTGCAGCATGGCTGGGGCATTGTGACCATCGGCAGTACCTTCTTCCCAGCCGCCCCCGAGGCGGACGAGAATCTGATCACGCTGTATCGCTCCAGCATGTTGGCCAGGGGCGTGCCGGCAGACGACATCACCGTCGTGGCGGTGCGTAATACCTACGTCACGCCGCGTGCTGAAGACGCGCACGCCCTGTTAGCCCCGCGGTTGCGCTGGGCTGGGGATCTGGCTACGTATCTGCGCACGCCGGTATCGACCCTGGCCCTAGCGGGTGGGCTGCGTGGCTATGAGCACTACGCGCGTGATCCTTTCATTGATCCCGAACTGGTCCAGCGCCGTGGTGCGGAAGCCATGGGCGCGATTGGTTCACCGGCGCAAGTCATCGCCACGCTCCGCGAGTTGCAGGCCCGGCATGTGACGCATTTCCTGTGTTACATGGATATTGGCGGCCTGTCGTATGAGGAAGTCGCCCCCGCCTTGCGCCTGTTTGCGGAGCAGGTGATCCCACACTTCAAGTAAGAGCCTCTCCCCTGCAACGCAGCCGGACTTAGAGCCTCCAGGGATAGGCTCCAAGCCCGGCCCCTAGGAGACGTGGTCCCACCCCGGCCTCACCCCCTAGAGCCACAAGCTGGCCCTGCCCATGGGAGGCCTGCGCCAGCACGTCGGTCAGCGTCGCCATGTCCTGGTCACGTCCGACAAAACGCGTCAAGCCACGCGCTGCGGTCGCCTGGAGGCGACGACACACCGACGTAGGCCCGAGCAATTCAAACACCTCGACGGGTTCTGGTAAGCCTCGCTCTGGCATGGGTCCAAGCGCTCTCACCCGTACCAGGCCCTCAATGAGTCGCCAGGGTACCTACCGGCAGGCGAATTGTCCCTGGAAGCGCCAACTGCTCCATGCGCTCCGCCAGGTGAGTGGTCTGACCGACGGCGGAGCAATCCACGCTGTTGGAGCAACGCGAGGACTTGATCCAGCACCGCGTAGAAATCTATGCACACCGTTCTCCGTGGCGATCGTAGAGCGCCAGAGTAGCCGCTGGGATTGGCGCGAGAGGCTTTCTATAGTCCTGGGTTGGTGTTAGCCTCGCAACAGCTTGCACAGCTCGATCAGTGCCGTGTTGGACACACGCCGTTTGATAGTAACGCGCCGTGCCGGTACGCGGATTTCCTGCGTGTGGACCGCATGATTGGCCATCACGATGGCGACATACGCCAGCCCGACGGGCTTCGCTTCCATCGTGCCCGGTCCGAGCACCCCGGTCACGCCAATACCAATGTCCGCGCCAAGCTGGGCACGGATCGCCTGCGCCATGGCTGTGGCACTCTCCTGGCTGACCACACCGTACTGCTGGAGGACCGCTGCCGGCACGCCGTGGGCTATGGCCGTGGTCGGACTGTGCACCACCGCCCCGCCTTGGTAATATGTGGCGCTATGGGGCACTTCGGTCAGACTGTTGACCAGATACCCGCCCGTACAGCACTCCATCGTTGCCAGGGTCAAGGACTGCGCGGTTAAGAGCGCCCCGACTGCTTGCTCAGGGGTGTCCGTATCGTAGCCCCAGACATATGGTGCCAGCCGGGTGACAATGGCCTCCTCCACTGGCGTGATCAGGGCCTGCGCCGTGGTCGTATCACGGGCGCGGGCGATCATGCGCAGGTGAATGCCGTCGGCCTTGGAGTAGATGCCCAGATACGGGTTGTCACGCCCAAAGAACTCGGCGATGGTCTCATCCACCGCCGCTTCGGAGAGTCCCATGGTTTTAATGGCGCGGGTGAGGGTAATTTCCCCAGTGGCGAGCTGGCGCAGACGCGGCGCCACATGGTTCTCCCACATCGGATGCGTCTCTGCCGGTGGCCCGGGCATGGCAACAATGATCTTGCCGTCGCGCTCCACCCACCAGCCAGGTGCCGTGCCCTGCGGATTGGGCACGAACTGCGCCGACGGAATCAGGTGCGCCTGTTTGATGTTGGCGGCAGGCATATCGCGTCCACGCTGTTGGAAATTCTGCTGAAGCGTGCTGAGGCCCTCGGGGTCGACCGTCGGCGTCTCGTTGAGGGTAGCGGCAATGGCCTCGCGGGTGAGGTCATCTTGCGTCGGCCCAAGCCCCCCAGTGGTCAAAATCAGATCGGAGCGTTGCAGGGCGCGCCGAAAACCTTCCGTCAGCATGGGCAGGCTGTCCCCAATCAAGGACACCCCTTGCAGTTGGATGCCCAGCGCTGGCAGGCGGGCGGCCAGCCAGCCAGCGTTGGTGTCCAGCAGCTCGCCCATGAGCAATTCGGTGCCAATAGAAAAAATCTCCGCTTGCACGTTGAGGCTCCTTCTGGGCTTACTACTGGCCGGCTTTGATAAAATCGGCACAGCGCTCGGCAATCATCATGGTCGTCACGTTGGTATTGGCCCGCACCACGTCCGGCATGATCGAGGCATCGGCCACGCGCAGGCCCGTCAGCCCGTGCACACGGCACTGTTGATCCACCACCGCCATGGGATCGGACGCCAGGCCCATCTTGCACGTGCCGGAGATGTGAAATGAGCTGGTGACGTTCTGCAGCAGCCACTGATCCAGGGCCGCATCCGAGGCCAGCACCGCCGCGCTCGGGGAGACGACATGCTCCAGGATGGCCTGAAACGCCGGGTCGTCCACCAGGCGCACGCACAGCCGCACGGCTTCGCGCAGACGCTGCACGTCCCAGGGGTCGGCAAGATAGCGGTACTCCATTGCCGGCTGCACCGTCGGATCGGTGGAGGTCAGCCCCAGCGCCCCAGCGCCCACGGCGAGATAGAGGCCGCAGTTGATCGTATGGCTAGGATCCTGGCCCGTGGCATGCACCGTGTTGAGCGAGGCTGGCGACAGGATCATATCGTTCGGCGTACTCGACCCCATCGCGGTATAGCGCAACCGCACGGCCCGGCGGGCAATGTCGTCTTCGGGCACGCCCGGTTTCAGGCGCAGCCGCACCTGCACATTGGGATGATCCCGCATGTTCTGCCCGACGCCGGGCAGATGCTGCACCAGCGGAATCCCCAACGCGCCTAGGGCCTCCTGTGGTCCAACGCCAGAGAGCAGCAACAGCTGCGGCGAGGCCACGGCGCCAGCGCTCAGCACGATCTCCTGGCCTTCCAGCACAAAACGCTCGCCACCACTCTCGACCTCAACCCCAATCGCCGTCTTGCCGTCAAACACAATACGCCGTACCAGCACCTGCTGGCGTACGGTGAGATTGAGCCGGTGGCGGGCCGGGTTGAGATAGGTCAGAGCCGTACTCATGCGCACACCATCGACGTTGTTTTCGGCCCGCAAGCTCAGGCCGGTGGCCTCGGGGTGATGTACGTCGGGGTATTCGGGGAAGTCGGCGTTGACGCAGGCGCGATAAAACGCCTCTTGCATCGGCGGCCAGGTCTCACGCGGAAAGCGCCGCACCGGGACCGGACCGTCGGTGCCGTGGAACTCGTCACGGAAGTCGGCGTCGTTCTCCAGTTTTTTGAAATACGGCAGCACCTGTTGATACGACCACTCGGTGTTGCCCCAGGCAGCCCAGGTGTCAAAATCCTCCGGCGCGCCGCGGATAAACGTCTGGCCATTGATGGCGCTGGTGCCGCCAGTGGCTTTGCCACGTGGCACAGGCATGGGTTCCGGCTGGTGCGCGTTGGCGGTGCCGACAAACGACCAGTTGTACGGCGCCCCGGCTTGCCGCGCTTCCAGGTTGATGGTGCCCCAGCCGTATTTCAGCATGTCTGGGAGTTGTGCCGTGTCTGGAAAATCTGGTCCGGCCTCTAGGAGCAGGACGGTGCGGCCTGGATCCTCGGAGAGCCGAGCTGCCAAAATGCAGCCGGCGGTGCCACCGCCGACGATAATCGTGTCGTAGCGCATGGGGTGTCCTTCTCTAGGGTGTGTGTACCGTGCAACAGGCGCACTATAGCAGGCGGCGCCGGGCGGTGCACGTATGGAGCTGTGCCATGTAGGGTCACACGCTGTGCAGTGTGGCCTCCTCCCCTTGACTTTGTGGCGCAGCTTGGGCACCCTGCCTCGGCACAGAGGATACCGCACAGTGCAGTCCATGGGCAGCGCTGCGCATGCTGGTCTCATGACACGATATACTATGCAAGGGATCCCGTATGAGCACCATCGCCACCGCCCTCATCGACTTACTGGCAGAAGCTGGCGTGCGGCATCTCTTCGGCGTACCCAGCGGTCCCTGGGCGCCGTACATGGACGCCATGCGCACCGGAGCAGTGGACTACGTGCTCACCAGCACCGAAGCCGCCGCTGGGTTCATGGCCAGCGTGTGCGGCATGCTGACGCAGCGTCCAGGAGCGTGTTATGGCACCTATGGCCCGGGCGCGACGAACTTGTGCACGGGCGTCGGGTCCGCCTGGCTAGATCGCGCCCCAGTGCTGGCGTTCACCACCGAAGGGCCAGCCAACATGCGCCAGCGCACCTTGCAGATGCAGATTGATCACCAGGCACTGTTCCGCCCCCTGACCAAGTGGACCACGCGCTTGCAAGCCGACAATCTGCGCCAGACACTGCGTCGGGCCGTACAGGTCGCCACCGCTGAAGTGCCGGGGCCGGTACATCTGGGCTTGCCCGAGGATCTGGGCCCGCAACCCTGTGTGCCCGAGGCGGGCACGGTGCCCATGCAGTGGGGGCGTCCGGCGCCGGCGCCGACGTTGGAGCAGTTGCAGGAGCTTGCCGGGCATCTGCGCCAGGCCAGGCGGCCACTGCTGGTCCTGGGGCTGTCCTGCGTACGCGCCGGGGGCTGGGAGGCCTTGCGGCAGTTTGTCGACCAGCAACGGCTGCCGGTGGTGCTGTCGCCGATGGCCAAGGGGCTCGTGCGCGAAGAGCATCCATCCTACGTTGGGGTGGTGTTTCATGCGCTGAGCGACATCGTGGCGGAAACCATCGAGGAGGCCGATACGGTGCTGGCGGTGGGCTATGATCCGGTGGAGTTTAACTACGAAGCCTGGCTACCGGATGTGCCGCTGCTGCATGTCGATACCGTGCCAGCGGATGTCGATGCGTCCTGCCGTCTGGCCTGCGAAGTGGTCGGCGATCTGGCCACGGTGTGGCACTTTTTGGCGACCCTGCCAGTGCTGGCCCATACCTGGGATCTGGAAGCCATTGGCATGCGTCGGCAGCGCATGTTGGCGCAGCTCAGTGCGCCACGCACACGCCTGGCGCCGTCGCAGGTCTTAGGCGCTGTGCAGGATCTACTCCCCCCTAACGGCTTCTTGACGTGCGATGTCGGCGCCCATACGCACCTGATTGGCCAGGCCTGGCGCACGGCGGCCCCTGGGCATCTGGTGATGACCAATGGCTGGTCGTCCATGGGCTTTGGCATTCCGGCAGCCCTGGCCACCAAGCTGTGCTATCCCGAGCGCCAGGTGGTCTGCATCACCGGTGATGGCGGCTTTTTGATGATGGTGGGGGAGATGGCCACAGCGGCGCGCTTGGGACTGCCAGTGGTCTTTGTGGTGCTGGTGGATCACCATTTACAGCTCATCACCCTGAAGCAGGGGCATCAAGGCTTTCCGTGCTATGGCACGCCCTTGAGGTCGGGAGCGTATCCGCCGCCGAGTCATTATTTTGGGGTGCCGGTGACGACGGTACGCACCGTAGCGGAGGTGCACGATGCCATCGCCCAGGGGCTACGCGCCGCCGGGCCCGTCATCGTTGAAGCTCTGGTCGATCCGGCGGAATATGCCGACCTGATTCTGCGGCCGCATAAGCTCGGGAGCCAGGCAGCAAAAAGCCCGCACGCCTGAGCACCTTCTCCAGGCGGCGGGCAACGATCAACCCAAGAGCGCGCAGGATCCCTAGTCACTGGCTTTCTGGACGTTGGTAGCCTGTTCGCCCTTCGGACCATTGACAATCTCGAAATCGACCTCTTCCCCCTCGGTCAGCGTCTTGAAACCGGCGCCTTGGATCGCCGAAAAGTGGACGAAAATGTCCTTTCCACCCTCACGAGCAATAAAACCATAGCCCTTGCGATCGTCAAACCACTTGACAGAACCTCTTGGCATGCCACGTTCTCCGTACCTGTACACAATGTAAAACCTGTGAAGAGCAAGTGATGAGGCACCACCGCTCAGACTTCAAACTGCAGAAAGAGGGGATGGGAAGTCTGACTATGCCAGGCATACTCATTGATCACCGCTATTTCCCGGTACCAACTCTTTACCCTGCGAATGTGGAATATATCAATGGGGGAGTAGGCTGTCAAGCGAAAGCCCCGCCACGGGACAGCGCGCTAGGCGCCGTTCAGTCAAGACGTTGCGACTGGCGTTGCAGACCTTCAATAGGATACTGGCGTTGCTGCCAGCCGGGGAGTCCTTCGTCTAACACGTTGATGTTGCGATACCCGGCACGATACAATTGTTCGTAGGCCAGACTGGCCAGATGATGGGGACAGCTTCAATACAGGATCACCGGGCTATTGCGCGGCACTTCGGCCATGCGCACGGCCAGATCCTTGAGGGGGATAGACACCGCCTTGGGGAGATGCGTGGCGTTATACTCGTCCAGACTGCGGACATCCACGAATAACTGCGGCCAGCCAGCATCCAGGGCTTCCTTAACCCGATCAACGCCAACAAACGTGATGGAGATCGCGGGATCGACCTTGTGCTGCGCATATTCGGGATAGTTGAGCGGGTTCGCCAGGGCCGGAGCCAGAGCGCCGAGTGCCAGGGCCATACACCAAACGACAGTGCAGGTGACACACACCATTTTGCGAGACATGCACTCCTCCTTCAACCTTGCCGTGTCTCAAACTGGATACTGTCAATGCCGCACCATTGTATCTGACCGCTCGCAGGCTGAAAAGAGATGTTTTCGTCGTGCCGGTCGTGTACTATGCCGCAACACACACGTTTAGCACACGCAGGAGACGTACACAGGATGTCCAGACCCAGTTGGCAGCGCAGCGTTTTGGGGTTCACAAGTGTGGGGGGGCTCCTGCTCTATGCGACCCTCGTCTGGGGACATGCGGATCTCGATCCACGCCAGAGCATCCCGAATAAATGGGAAACGTACACGGTCAATGTGCCCACCGAAACCGACGTCCCGACGGTGCAGGTGCGTCTCCTGGTGCCACGCGAGTTTGAGATTGAGATGCTAGGGCATACCCAGCTCTGGCAGATGGCCAAAACGCGGGATGAGCGTGGCTACGTCAAGGAGGTCACCTGGAGTGGGAGTCAGATTCCGCCGCAAACGTTTGGCGAGTTTAAGTTGCTCATCCGCAATCCCACCGCGCCGGGCACCTACCTGTGGAAGATTGAGCAATACTACGAAGACGGCAGCATGGCCACTTGGGACGCGCAGACCCTGATTGTGCCCGTGGCCAATGCCGCTGGCAGCACGCCGCGCGCCGAGGAAGCCTGGCGCCTGGCGCAGGTCGCCATGACCGTCAGCCTGGTGGCTCTGGGCATTGCCGTGACGTTGATTCTGGTGACAGCGTTGGGGATACTCCGCAGTGGCCGTGGGCAGGGTACGCCCGTATGAAGCATGCGCTGGAATATGTGGGAGCCCTGGTACACCTCATGGGCATGCTGCTGTTTGTGGGGGGGCACGTGTGGTTCGGCATCATGACGGTGGTGGTCGAGCGCCAGCAGGATCATGACGGCGCACGCTTTTTGGCGCAGCACCTGCCGCGTCTGGCCAACGTCTTTGGCGCCGGGGTGCTGCTGCTGTTTGGCAGTGGTCTACTGCGCTTGCTGGTGTGGAACGAGCCCGGACTGCTGTTTCTCCCCGATCCGTATGGCTGGATCCTGTTCAGCAAGCTCATCCTGTATATGCTGATCGTCATCAACGGCGCGGTGATCGAGCGGCGCTATCTGCCACACGTGTTGCAGGCGTGCCCAGCGCCCAGCGGCACGGGCACGGTGTGGCAGATCACACCAGCTTGGGCGCACGTGAAAATGCACGCCCGCCTCAATCTGCTCCTGGCCCTGGTGGCTGTGGCCCTGGGCGAAGCGCTGCGCTATGCGAGGTTATAAGGCCATGCTGCAACGCTTGACGCTTCTGGTTGCCCTGCTCCTCGTGCACTGCGGCTCTTTCGTGTGGGCCCATCACGGCGGGCTGGGTATTGAAGGCGATTTGGTGCAGTGGGCGCTGAAAGTCGACCAGTGGCAGGAGGAGGGCATTGCCCAGGGGCATCGCGTCAAATTCCTCGCCTATCCACGCCAACCCGTCCTCGGTACCGCCACACGCCTGGTGTTCGAGATCCAATCGACGGCGACCGGACAGTATGTCAGCGGCCTGGTGGCGGAATTGGAGGTGCGCGCGCCGGATGGCACGCAGTCGCTGCTGCCCTTGCCGGAGATTCCCGGCGTGACGGCCTATTACGAGGCCAGCACCGTGTTTACCCAAGAAGGGGAGCATACGCTGACCTGGCGCTCCAGCGCCAACGGCATGCCGTTTAGCACTGCCTTTCGCAAGACCGTCAGCCGCAGTGCGCTGCACAGCGATTGGCCGACCTTGCTGGGCTATGGCACGGTCGCCGCCACGGTCTTGGTGACGTGGCTCGGGCTGGTGATGTCCGTCCAGCGCCGCTTTGCCACGGTGTGGAGCAATGGCCACACGCCAGGCCCTGTCCCGTAGCTGCTTATACGCGGGCCCAGGCGTCGTGGCGCCGTGGTGGCATCCGGTACGCTTGGCGCACGCCGTCTCGATGCTCGACATAATGTGCATGCCACCTCGCATCACCAGGGCATGAGCTGGAACACCGCCGCAGAGGATGCGGCCCGCCAGGCCCTGGGCCTGCCGCTGGGGCCGGGTCGCTATGGCTGAGCGACAGGAGGAGCCAGCTCCGTCTGACCGTGCCCCAAGGCTACCGCGCAATACTCACTGCGGTTTCTGCATCGCGCGGCATTGCTTCAGGCGCCGCCGCCAGCCGCAGCAGGGTGCCATAGGCGGCATCACGTACATCCGCATCTGCGTCTTCCTGGAGCACCCGCACCAGGCGAGCAAAAATATGCTCGTCACGATAGAGAGGCTCTAATTGACCAAGAAGGCGGGCGGCCTCCTGGCGCACGCGCGTCCCAGTGTCTGGGGAAGGTCATACCAGGGTTGCGTGGCGTAGTCGAGGGCCTCGAGCATTATGGCGATGGCGCGCTGGCTGAGATCGCCATCTCGGTCATTCAGGAGGATAGCGCACCCCTGGAGCCGCTCGGGCCAGCTCTCTTCCCCACGGCTGTCACTGAGCAAACCCAACAATCTTGCTCGTATAGCAGGCGGAGGACCACCTGGCATGGCAATCAAAGCCCGGGCGGCGCTTTGCCGTGCCTGCCAGGCAGGAGCGCTGAGCATGGCGACCACCTGTTCTATGAGGGCTGAACCTGGCACGAGGCATGCTGCATACGTCATCGCCAATAACCGCCGGGTCGCCGTCGCAGTGTCTGCAGAAAGATACTCCTCACCCACTGTCCCTAGCCAGGGCAGGAGATGCAGGGTTATCTCTGCGTCACGGCCCACCAGCCCCGCCAGCGCCTGCACCGCCGCCTGCCGCACGCCATCGTGCGCATCGGCCAGGGTGGCGACCAGGGCCTGGCGCACCGCCGCGTCACGGCCCACCAGCCCCGCCAGCGCCTGCACCGCCGCCTGCCGCACGTCATAGTCCGTATCGGCGAGGGTGGCGACGAGGGCCTGGCGCACCGCCGCGTCACGGCCCACCAGCCCCGCCAGCGCCTGCACCGCCGCCTGCCGCGCGCGCCAGTCCGCATCAGCCAGGGCGGCGACGATGGCCTGACGGAGTAGAGCACACGCTTCGACCTCTAGTACAGCTTTTGCGGCACGCATGACGTGTGCCTGGAGCGCGGTCTGGTGTAACGATGCCAGCAAGAGCGTCAAAGCTGGCTCATGCCCCAGGCGTGTTAACTGGGCCAGGCCAGCCAGTGCCGTATCACGCACTGCAGGTATCGGGCTGTCCTGCAAAGGTTGCAATTGCCGGGTCAGGGCATCAAGCACTGTTGGCGAGAGCCCAACGTCATCAGCCGCCAGCGCTGCGCTGAGAAAAAGATCGCGATAGAGGATCGCCTCGTGTGGGCTGTTGGCGGTGAGAATGCTCTGGGCCAGGTCACTCACCGCATCACGGCGGCGTTCTATCACCCCCAACTGCCCGGCGCACAGGAGGATGGGTTCCCGCCAGCGCGGGCGGTGCAGATGTGGCGCCATGGCCTCCCAGCGCTCATCTGGGCTCATGCGGGCCAGGGCACGACCGGCGAAGTACTCCTGAAAAGTTAGATGCAGGAAACCAAAGGCGTCACGGCCACGCTCGACCAGCAGACCGGCAAAATGGCGCATAGCGCGCAGAAAGCGCTCGGCTGCCTGACGCGCCTGGACTCGTTCTCTGCGCGACGCTGTCGTGGGATCGCCCCCCTCATAGCGCAGACAGATATCCTCCAGCGCTTGCTCCAGCTCCTGACGCCGGGCCGTGCCACTGGGCTTATGCTGTTGCAGCCAGAAGGCCAGCTCGATCAAGTGGTCACTCGCCGTGTGGAAGTCAAGGCGTTCGGGCAGGTGTCGACGCGCCCCACGGCTGCGGGCCAGTTGCCAGTTGTCGATCAAGGTGCGCACATAGCTGGCATACAGGTCAATACGCCAATCGGGCAGTTTGCCGACATGACGCCGCAGCAGCGCCAGCATGGTCAAGAGCAGCGGACTGGCCGCCAGGCGTTCCACACTGGCATTGCTGCGTACATCGTCCAGGAGGGCTTGCGCTTCGGTGGCGGCGCGCTGCAGCACACTGGGGGTCTCGCCTCGGGCCAGCTCGATTTCATAGGTGCGACACCACTGCTGGGCGAACTGGGCAATCTCTGTGCGGCCAAAATCCAGCACCGTGACGTGTGGCAGATCACCGGCCAGACGCGCTTCACGATAGCCCACAATACGGCTGGTGACGGCAAAGCGATTGCCACGCGACGCCCATTGTCGCATGAGCCCCCCGACCTGCTCGGCGACAAACTGCCGTTGCGCCGTGTCGAGCACCTCGTCCAGGCCATCCAGCAGGACCACCGCCCGCCCGGCCTCCAGAGCCTGCTGAAACAGCGGCGCCAGCCCTGGCAGGCTGTGCCAGCGGTCATAGTATAGGGCCAGAAACTCTCCCAGAGAACCCGCCGCAATGCCGCGAGGCAAATAGCTGTCATAGGCCGCCAGCGGCACAAAAATCGGCAGCGCGGTTGCCGCTAGGCCCGACGGCCCCTCCCCCTGTGCTGCTCGCAGGGCCTGATAGCGCAGCAGCGTGCTCTTGCCAGAGCCGGGGTCGCCCAGAATCACCACCCCGCGATGCAGAGGGCCATAGAGCAATTCCTCGATCGAACGACGCTGTAAGCGTTCTACTTGCTGGCGGCTCTGCCGGTTCCAGCGTTCCGCGCGCAGTGCATCCAGGTGCATGGCTGCTTCCTCACGCGCCAGCGGGCCATGCTCCTCGGCCTCGAACAGCAAGCGGCGTTCCTCCGCACTGTAGGTATCCGCCGCCTCGGGCACATCGGCCACTGCCTTGAGTTCCACATAGATCTGCGCCAGCGGCAAGACAATCGGCACCCCGGAAGGTTGCAGGCCCTCAAAGGTCAAGTATTGGAACTGCTCGATGAGTGTCTGGCGGTAGCGGGTTTCGAGCGCCGCTAGCGTTGCCGGACTCGGTACCCCGTTGGCCACGGTGATCTGGTGGTGGATGTGCTGCAGCATACGGAGAATAGGCTACAGGCCCGCGAGCATCGGCACTGGCATCGTGTTGCTGGCAGGCGACGCCACCGGTTCGGTCAGCAAGCCAGCCGTAGTCAACGCCAGTTCGCTCTGCTGGTAGGCGGCAATCTGCTGGCCAGGCGAGCCGCCTGCGGTGACCTCGGTCAACACCTGGTAGATGTGCTGCAACAGGGCATTGGTGTGGTCTTGCCCGCGGGCCTGCTCGTGCGCCAGACGACGGCTCTCGGCCAGATGGTCCACCGCCAGCTCGCTCACCCTGGTCTGCCGCTGCAGCACGCGGTCCAAAGCCCCCAGGCGCTGGGCCATCTGGCGCAGCAGGTCAATCTTGATCGACTCTTGCAAGGCAGGTTCCTCCGCTGCCGCCTGATAAAACGCCCCCACCATGTCCTGCAGCAGCACCTCGAACGACACCGTGCCCAGATACTCGACACTGAGGCCAGCATCCTCAAATTCAGCGCGCAGCGTCTCAACATCCAGGGTGCTGCTGTCCATCGGCGTGAGCAGGGCGCGGAATTCACTCAACACGGTGGGATTGAGCAGCCAGTGCTCGAACAACATCCGATAATGCTCTGCCTCGTCCGCCGTGATGGTCCAGGTCGCCAACGCTTCCGCAAAAGCGGCGGCGACCGCCCGTTGGAGCGCGCTGGTACGCTCCGGGGTACCAGCGCGCCCGCACCAACCGCCCGGCGGTTTGCAACAGATGGAGGACAAAGGCCGAGGCCAGACCGCCAGCGCCATCCCCAGCAGCCCCGATCAGGATTTGCTTCACGACGTCATTCATGGCTCCCCTCTACATCCCTCCAGAGGTCTGGGCTCACCAACCTCTCTCGCCTGTCATCCATGCCAGATAGAACAGCAAGCACGCGTGATTGTGCGTTGGCCTCTCGCTGATGTCAACTTGACAATCCCTCAGCCCGCTCGCCACAATGGGCCGCGCACGGCAGAGACATACAAGCGCTCGGCCCGCAACGCGGGCGCACCATAGCAGAGAGAGGAACACCGACATGCACTGTGGAGTGATGGTCACGGGCTACAACCAGGGCGACTGGGACCGCCTGCTGGCGGGGGATTACAGCCGTCCGCCCAAAGTCTCAGACGCCGAGAACATGGACGACACGCTGTACATGGGCGAGCTGGTCGAGCCGCTGGGTTTTGACTCCATCTGGGCGACTGAACACTACGGCTCGGCCTATTCGATGCAGCCGAACCCCTTGCAATACCTGGCCTATTGGGCCGGGCGCACCAGCCGGGTGGATATGGGGACGGCGGTGATCGTGGCGCCGTGGTGGAATCCGGTACGGCTGGCGCACGAAGTCTCCATGCTCGACATCCTGTTAAAAGGTCGGCGCCTGCATCTGGGTATTGGCCGTGGCATCGCGCCGCACGAGTACGCCTCGCTGGGATATCCCATTGAGCAGTCGCACACGTATTTCTATGATGTCGTCAAAGCCCTCAGAGCCGCCGATGGGGCCGAGCGCTTCACGTTCGACGGCGAGATCTACAAGATCCCGCCCACCACCATTCGCCCGCAGGCACGCCACAAGGGTGATCTCACCACGCGTATCAAGGCAGCCTTCACCACCCAGGCTTCAGCGCGGCTGGCGGCGGAGAACGGCCTGGGGCAGCTCTTTGTGGCTGGGGCCAACCTCGACGAGATGACCGTGCAGGTGCAGCAGTTTAACACGATCCGGGCGGAGCTGGGCCTGCCGCCGGACCAGCCGACGACGCTGTTGTGGATGTACTGCGCCGAGACGCATGCCGAAGCCGAAGAGGGCTGGGAGTATTTCCACAATCAACTGCTGGCAGCGCAGCATCACTACTTTGAATGGAATAACCCGGGCTTTGCGGGCATCCCCGGCTATGAAGAGTATCTCAAGCGCCAGACGGCCGACGTCGGCGTGGCCGATGCGGGTTTGGCAGCACGCCGCGCCACGCAGCCCATTGGCACCCCGGACGAGATTATCGACAAGATCCAGACGCTGCAAAAAGCCATCAGCCTGGAAATGGTGGTGATCCACATGTTCTACGGCGGCATGCCACGCGCCAAGGCGGAAAAGAGCCTGCGCCTATTTGCCGAAAAGGTCTTGCCGGCGGTGCACGCCATGCCGACGCCGATCAACCCGGCTTCGCTGGGCCAGCCCAGGACCTAGACTGCACGTCGTTGAGACCAGTGTGCGGCAGGAGCAGCACTCCTGGGAGTGCGGCCATCTTGGCCGCTCTGGAAGAGGACGGGATGCCCGCGTTCCCGGGGGCAGCCTCGCAACGGCGTGCGCTGCTGGCCTACGGTTCCGGTCCTACCTGCAGCGCTGGTGTGTGGTGCAGATGCTCCCGCCGCTGCGCCAGTGCGTAGCGCACCTGCATGACAGCTTGCGAGAACACCTGAAACTGCTCCGCTGCCATGGCCTCCTGCGCGACGCACTCCAACGACCAGGCGACCATGGTGTGCACTTCCTGTTCCAGCGCCACCAGGTCGGCGGAACTGGCCGTTGGCACCTCGTGGAACATGGCGAGCAGGCGTTGCATATGTGCCCCATCCTTGTCGGCCCCTGGGCCACGCCAGGTCTTGCGCAGCCAGGCGTACACGGAGCCCAGGAGGCTCAGCAGCATCGCCCCGAGATAGAATATCCCCTCAAAGCGTTCCCGCATTTGGTCGAACATACTCGTATGCCCGCCGTCAAAATAGGCTGCGGCGCCTGGATGGACGGGGAACGCGGCACTCGGGTCCGTGTCGGGGGCTTCGAGGCTATTGACCTGCGGGAATGCTTGGACGAGATGGGCTCTGCTGGTGAAGAGGAGGCGGGCAATCTCGCCTGCCGCGGGCTTGGAGAGCGTAGCCCGCGCCACAAGCTGCCACGTCACCGCCAGGGTGGTGACTGACTCCCCAGGCAGCGGCGGCGTCCCACCAAACGCCCCGGCAGGCATCTCAATGTCATCCAAGGCTGGGGTGTGTTGGGCGATCACTTCCGCTGCGTCAATCGGCACCAGCTCCGGTGCGCCCTTGGCCGCTTTGCTCATGGCGCTGATGACCTCCGCCAGCAGACCAGGCCCCACGGGCCCAATCGCCACCACGGCGGCGACGCGTTTGCGGGCAATGACCTGGCCCACTTCTCCTAGCGCCAGAGGCAGGCGCTGCACGGTCTGCAGCGGCACGCGATAATGGTTGAGGATTAGGTCAAGAATGGCCTCGTCGCCAGCACTAGCCTGCACAATCCCAATGGTTTTTTTCGCCAGCCCGCCGACGGTCTCAATATGAGCGTACGGCGGCACCAGCAGCGCCACAACGTCACGCTGCACAATCGCAATGCTGCGCACCTGGGGACTGGCCGGCACGTCACTGCGTACAATGGCCAACTCGACCTCACCCCTGTTGAGGGCCTGCGCGCTTGCCGTCCCATCGGGCTGCGGCACAATGCGGAAGCGGGTACGCGGCTGCGTTTCTGCCACACTGCGTGCAAAAGCCATCATCAGGCGTTGGCTGTCACTGCGCAGGGGGCCCGTGGCAATACGGAAGGTCCAATGAGGAAAGGCCAGCCAGGCGATCCCTGCTGCCAGTCCTATGAGGGCAAAACAACCTGTAAGGATCACCCAACGGAGGCGCCAACGCGGTGTGGGCATCTCTTGTTCCCTCTGGCCGTCAACGCTGGCCCGTCGGGCCCATAATGCCCAGCAGACGATACTGCCGCACCCCAGCGCCCCCGCTGGGCTCAGGGAACCTTAACACGGGCAGCCTGAAGCGTCGAGGGCCAGGCTGCCTGCGTCGTGACGCTGGTCGCTTGCCAAGCCCACGCGACCCAGCTACACTGCCCCGCAGACGAGGATATCCCCTGAAGGAGAACGAGCATGGCACGTGTTGGCAGCGGCAAATATACCTACGAGCTGGTGCAAGACTTTCCCAAACTCCCCACCGGGGAGGTGTTAGGCACCGTGAGCACCGTAGCGACGGATTCCCAAGATCGGGTCTACGTGTTCCAGCGCAAAGATCCGCCGGTCATGGTCTTTGACCGCGACGGCAACTACCTCAAGTGCTGGGGCATCGGCGCCATCACCGATCCGCACGGCATGACCATTGTCAATGACATCGTCTACATTACGGATCGCTCCGACTCCGTGGCGATGACCTTCACCCTGGAGGGCAAGCCCTTACAGATCATTGGCAAGCGCGGCGTGCATTCCGACACCGGCGGCGAAAAACCCGGTGACCTAGTACCGCGCGCTGCGGGCCCGTTTAATTATCCCACTGAGCTGACGCCGAGTCCTTCCGGCGACCTCTATGTCTCCGACGGCTATCGCAATGCCCGCGTGCACCGCTTCACACGCGATGGCCAGCTCGTGCACTCCTGGGGTCAGCCCGGCAAGAACGCCCCAGGCGAGTTCCATCTGCCGCACAGTGTACTGGTCGATCCCGAGGGCAAGGTCTATGTCTGTGACCGTGCCAATCGCCGCGTCCAGATTTTCTCGGCAACTGGCGAGTTCCTCAGCATGTGGACGGGCATGGGCGGGCCGAACGACCTGGCCCGCGACAAGGATGGCATGTTTTACGTGTGCGAGCAGGAAGTCGATGGCCAGCCGCCGTTTGTGAGCATCCGCGATGGTCATGGCGGGGTGATTGCGCGCTGGGAAATCCGCCACGCCCATGGGCTTTGGGTGGACTCCCACGGCGACATCTACCTGGGCCTGACCACGAACCATAGTGTGGATAAATACGTACGCGTCTAGGCTATAGCGGGATGCGACCAACACCCATGCCGTCCGCAGTGTGTCGGTCATCACCCCAGTGTACACGGCCTCTCAAATACCTCATCCCACGAGAGCGCCGTCCAGGGGAGATCGCGATTGATCTCCCCTTCGGCTTCACGGTGGGCAGAGTCGAGACAATCCTCCCAAAGTTGTTCATGGATCAGGCGATCAGTGAAACGTGGCGTGTCCGCCTGCAACTTGCGGATGTGCTTGCGGGCATTGTGGATCGTCGCTATCCAACTGCGCGAACGACGCTCTGGCTGGGCCTGCCACTTCAAAATGTGTTGCATTAACCGTGTCAGGTAACTTTCCAGCGCCCGTTTGTCTGAGCGTGACAAGGCCTCGATTAACTCCTCGATCCCCGCTGCGGCGGCTTGCGTGTCACCAGTGTTGAGCGCTTCCTGAATGGCGAGAGCCATACCATAGTGTGAATCATTGCGGTGTTCTGACTGATGCACATGCCACCTCATGGCTCAAGACGGCCTGCTGCGACGCTCTGCCCGGCACAGGCTGGCCTCATGGAGGCAAGACGGCAGCGCGCGCCAACCTCAGCGTCCCTGAAAACGCGCTGGACGTTTTTCGACAAAGGCCTGCACGCCTTCACGGGCGTCTGCCGTTTCCCGGCATACATTTTGTGCAAACGTTTCAAATTCTAGCGCGGCGCGCAAATCGACCTCCTGATTGTGATACAGCGCCCGCTTGGCCAGACGGATAGCAATCGGTGGGCCAGCGGCCATTGTGCGTGCCAGGGCATAGGTCGTCGGCAAAAGCTCCTCCGGGGCGACCAGCTGGTTCAGCAAGCCCAGCCTATGGGCCTCTTCGGCGCTAATCATCTTCCCAGTAAAAATCAACTCACAGGCTTTCGCCATGCCGACGAGGCGGGGCAGCAGATAGGTGCCACCCCAATCCACATGCAGGCCGCGCTTGACAAACGTCTGGCCAAACGTCGCTGCGGTTGAGGCAATCCGCATGTCACAGGCCAGGGCCAGATTCATGCCCGCCCCGGCGGCGGGACCATTCACTGCGGCGATAATGGGCTGGGGCGCATCACGCATGGCCAGCACCACTTTGTCGCGGAGCGGCGCCACGCGGTCGAGCATGGCCCGCGTCATACGGCCCTCATTGACGTCGTGGGCCGCTTTCATATCACCCCCAGCACAAAAGCCCCGCCCCGCTCCCGTCATGACGATCACCCGCGTTTCCGGGTCGGCGCTGGCGCGGACAATCGCCTCGTACAGCTCCTCGCGCAGCGTATCGCCCAGAGCATTGAGGCGATCTGGCCGGTTGAGGGTGAGGGTGACAATGCCCTCCTGGTGTTCATACAGCAAAAATTGATAGGCCATCATGTGTCCTTTAACGGCTTGCCAGCGCCAGGCACTGCGGCACCGTCTTACTGATGAAGCGATCGACGACGCCGGCGTAGCGGGCGGCGACTTCGACATTGGGCGAATGGCCCACGCCGTGGAACAGGTGCAGAAAGCGGTGCGCTGCGGGCAACGCCAGGTATTCGGCCAGGATGTTGTGCACGCCCACCGTGGTATCCTGATCACCGCCTATGACGCATACCGGCATGGACAGCTCGTGCAGCCGTTGCCGCAGCTGCAAATTGGCCATAGAGCGCCGTCCGCCAATGGCCCGCTCGATGGGATTGCGCGCAATGTCGGCTTGCAGGGCCTGGCGAAAATCCGCTGGCACATGGGCCATGTTCGAGCCCGTCTCTTCCTGGGGGCGGCCACTGGCAAATTCGTCGCGAATGTGCTGCTCCCAGCCTGGCGCCAGCGGCCGACCAGCTAACGGCGCGGGATTGAGCAACACCAGGGCTTTTAACAGCTCTGGGTGATCCAGGGCATACTGCGTCACCGTGGCGCCGCCCATCGAGTGTCCGATCAGGGTAAAATCGTGCAAGCCCAGGACGTGCACGGCAGCACCCACATCTTTGGCAAATGCTTCCACGGTGTAGGCCTCTTCCGAGGGCGTGCGATCTGAGTCCCCCGCCCCTCGATTGCTGATGGCCACCGACCGAAAACGCGTGGGATCGAGGGCCTCCTGGGCCAGGCGCCAGATGCGCGCCGATGAGCGATAGCCGTGCACCAGCACGAGCAGCTCTGGCCCAGTGCCGTGCTCAACATACTGCAACTTCACATCCCCTGCCTGCACAAAGGCGGTCTGCATCGTGTTCTCCTGGCGTCTGTTGCCCTGGCCATCCGCGCTCCAGCTCCCTTGCTGGAGCCGGGCGCTATTCTACGTTATCATGCGTCTGGACACTATCCCCATTTCCCATAAAGGACGGACGCATGCCGACTCAGACGCCAGCGCTCTCCCCCACTCTCACGGCTCCCGTCGCGCCACAGCATCCAACCCCCATGACCAAGCACGGGGACACACGGATCGACGAGTATGCCTGGTTGCGTCACAAAGAGGCCCCAGAGGTCATCGCGTACCTGGAAGCGGAGAATGCCTACGCCAGCGCGCTCACGGCGCCGCTCAAAACGTTTGAGGACACGCTGTATCACGAGATGCTCGGGCGCATCCAGGAAACCGACCTGTCTGTGCCGTATCGCCTGCGCAGTTGGTTGTACTACAGTCGCACGGAAGCCGGAAAGCAGTATCCCATCCTGTGCCGTAAAGCCGCGCTGGCAGGTGAGGACGCGCCGGAACACGTCCTGCTGGATGTCAATGCCCTGGCCGAGGGCAAGGCGTTCATGTCCCTTGGCGCTATGTCGCTGAGCGATAACGACCACCTGTGCGCCTTCAGCACCGATGACACCGGCTTTCGGCAGTTCACGTTGTCTATTAAAGATCTGCGTACGGCTGCCTTGCTGCCGATGCAGCGCCAGCGCGTCACGTCCGTGGTCTGGGCTGCGGACAATCAGACGCTGTTTTACAGCACCGAAGACGAGGTCACCAAGCGCTCCAACCAGGTGTGGAAGCATGTGCTAGGCCAGGAGCCTGATACATTGGTCTACACGGAAAAAGATGAGCGCTTCGGCGTACATGTCGGGCGCACACGCAGCCGCGCCTACCTGCTGCTGGCCAGCGGCAGCCACACGTCGAGTGAGGTGCGCTACCTTCCCGCCGACCGTCCACACGGGCGCTGGCGTCTCGTGTGCAAGCGTCGCGCCAATATCGAGTATGACGTGGACCACCATGGGGCGCATTTCTATCTGCGCATCAATGATACCGGGCGTAATTTTCGTCTGGTGGCGGCGCCGCTCACCAATCTGGCGTCAGCGCACTGGCAGGAAGTCGTACCGCATCGGCCTGACGTCATGCTGGAGGATGTGGACCTGTTCCAGGACTATCGCGTGCTCTACGAGCGTGACAACGGCCTGGAACACGTGGTGATGACGGCGCTCGCCACCGGCGAGACGCACCGTATGGCCTTCGACGAGCCGGTCTATAGCCTGGGCAGCGGCGCCAATCCCGAGTGGGAGACGCAGACGCTGCGCTATGTGTATCAGTCGATGACCACCCCGGATACGGTCTACGACTACGACATGGCGACGCGCCAGCAGGTACTGCTCAAGCGCCGTCCCGTGTTGGGGCCGTTCGACCCGGCGCAGTACGTCACCGAGCGCCGCAGCGCCCGCGCCGAGGACGGCACGGAGGTGCCGGTATCGCTGGTGTATCGTGTGGGTACGGCGCTCGACGGCAGCGCCCCGCTGTGGCTGGAGGGGTATGGCGCGTATGGCTATCCCAACGACGTGTATTTTTCCTCGAGCCGTTTGAGCCTGCTGGACCGTGGACTGATCTACGCCGTGGCTCATATCCGTGGCGGGGGCGATCTGGGGAAGCCCTGGCACGATGCCGGGCGCATGCTGCACAAAATGCACACGTTCACCGATTTCATCGCCGTGGCGGAGCATCTGATTGCCACCCACTACACGGCCTCCGACCGCCTGGTGATTGCCGGCGGTAGTGCTGGCGGCCTGCTCATGGGCGCGGTGACGAATATGCGGCCCGATCTGTGGCACGCGGTGCTGGCAGATGTGCCGTTTGTGGATGTACTCTCGACCATGCTCGACGCCAGCCTACCGCTAACGGTGGGGGAATATGAGGAGTGGGGCAATCCCAATCTGAAGCAGTATTACGACTACATGCGCCGCTACTCGCCTTACGATAACCTGACGCGCCAGGCCTATCCGACCATGCGCGTCAAAACCTCGCTCAATGACAGTCAGGTGATGTACTGGGAGCCCGCCAAATACACAGCCAGGCTGCGGGTACTGAAAACCGATGGCAACCCGCTGCTCCTGGTCACGAACATGGGGGCTGGGCACGGCGGTGCCTCGGGGCGCTATGATCACCTGCGCGAGTTGGCGGCCGATTTTGCGTTTATGCTCAGCCAGTTGGGGCGCGATGCTTGACAGGCAGGATGCCGGGGGATACGCAGGGCATGCACACCAGCGCCCTCCAGCGTGCCGACGCCTCCCCCCGCTGGAGGGCGGGCCCCAAGCGGGGGCCTTGAGCGCGGGGCCCGGCAGCGTACGCCAGGGGCTTCTTCCCGAGCGTTTGAGGAGACTCGTGCCTCAACCGAGTTCTTGTGAGAGCCACCCCCTGGGAGCGCCGGGCTCCAGCCCGGCTCCGGAAGCCACGCTGGAGCGTGGCGTTCCCAGGAGCACGACGCAACGGAGGTCGGTTGAGACACGAGCGTGTGGAATGCGTCGCAGGTAGATGCGGCGACCCGTGGTCCTTACTTCAAGCCGCGAATGGCTTCCATAAAGGCCGGTAGCACCGCCTGCCAATCGCCGACTACCCCGTAGCGCGCTTCGCGAAAGATGTTCGCCTCGGCGTCTTTATTAATCGCCACAATGACCTTGGCCCCGGAACACCCGGCCATGTGCTGATTGGCGCCCGAGATGCCTACGGTAATATAGAGGTCAGGGGTGATCGTCTTCCCTGTCAGTCCGACCTGCCAGTTGCCCGGCACCCAGCCGGCATCCACCGCGGCGCGGGAGGCACCCAGGGCGGCGCCGAGCATCCCGGCCAGTTCTTCCAAATCCCGGAACGGTTCCGGCCCACCGAGGCCACGCCCGCCGGAGACGACAATACTGGCGTCTTCCAGCTTGACGCCAGCACTGTCCTGACGGGCCTGACGCACGATAGTCACCCGCGCTTTACTGGTCTCTAAGGCCACGCTCACGGGCGTGACCGTCCCCTGGCGCGTCGCATCGGGTGTGAGCGGCGCGTAGGCTTTAGGACGCAGGGCGGCCACCTGTGGCGTGGCCATGCAACGCACGCGGGCCAGGACATTGCCGCCATAGACGGGCCGCGTGGCCATGAGATGCCCGCTGGCGGTGTCCAGCTCGACGCGCAGGCAGTCTTGGAGTAACCCCACTCCCAGACGACAGGCCAGACGCGGTCCCAGCTCACGCCCTTGGGCGGTACGCCCGAGGAGAATCATCGCTGGGGCCACACTACGGCAGATGGCGGCGAGCGCTGCCAGATGCAGCTCTATGGCCCCGTCGAGCAGGGCGGGACGTTCCACGGTGTACACGTGATCTGCCCCAGCGTGCAGGGCCTCTGACGCTGCCGCCGCCAGGCTGGTCCCCGCCAAGCCCACGGCCAGCGTGGTGCCGGCTTGATCGGCGAGGGCGCGCCCGGCGGCGAGCACCTCTCTGGTGGTATTGTGTAGGTGCTCATCGCTCACTTCGCCAATGACGAGCACGCCATGTGCCTCTGCCATAAAACCCCTTTCTGGGGACTGTCTGCTTGAGCTGACAGGGGAACGAAAGGTTGCCCGGGAGGGCAACAGCTTTTTCCTACTTGACTTGCCGTGTTGAGCAACGCACTGTAGACGCCAGAACGGTTCGGCCCGGACGGGGCCGTAGGGTAAAGAGACCCGGTCGCGTACCTCTCGTTCGGTGACACGCGCAGGTGCTGGTCCCTAGAAGCCGCCTGGTTTACCTGGCGGAGTCGTCACACTCTCTGCCTCTCTGCTTCGTAGGGGCGACCGGCCGGTCGCCCCTACGACGTGGACGGGTCTGTCGATGGCCTACGAGGATAGACGCTTAGATCAACTGAGCGGCGCGCAACGTCAGCGCAAGGTTTTTGCCTGCTTCCGCCGCATCGCTGCCAGGAATGATTTCACACTGTTGCGCGCGCATGGGAAATGCCAGGTCCACCAGCTCCAGACGCGAGGTCAGCACAGCCGGGTCGAGCGCCAGGTCAGCGGCTTTCCACAGCGTGGGCCGCTTGCGATTGGCGGCCATAATGGTGCGCATGGTGGGATACCGCGGCGCACCGAGTTCATTGCTCACCGTCACCAGGGCCGGGAGGGAGGCTTCCGCCACCACATGGCCATCCGGGACCAGCTGTTCGACCACAACTTTACCATCGGCGGCGTCGATTTTTTGTGCCAGGGACAGACAGGGCACATCGAGCAGTTCCGCCAGCATCAGGGGCACCTGGGCATTATCCCAATCCGAGGCCTGGCGCCCGCAGATAATCAGGTCAAAGGCGCCAATTTTTGTGATAGCCGCGCGCAAAATCTGCGCCGTGACAAAGCTGTCCGGCAGATTAGCGAACAGCGGATCCTGGCATAACACCAGGCTATCCGTCCCCATGGCCAAGGCTTTCTTCATGATGTCGAGGCTGAACTGGGCCCCCACCGACAACACGGTAATCGTCGCTCCCTGGCTGTCTTTCAAACGCAGGGCCGCTTCCAGAGCATGCTCATCAAAACCGTTGAGCACCGGCGGCAAGGTTGCCGGGGTCGCGACCCGTGGGCCTGCCGCCTCCAACGTATAGGCCGACGTCGGCATCTCTGGATCAATCACCTGCTTGACCGTGACGATAATATGCAACGCCATACGGGGCTCCTTGCCGTTTAGCCAGTGACCTCGGCTCCGGCACTGGTGCCGGCGAGTTTGCCCAAGACGGCCCCGGAGGCAAGGCCCGATCCGCCTGGATAATTATAGTAGAACAGACCGCCCACCAGTTCCCCAGCGGCATACAGCCCAGGGATCGGATTGCCCTCGGTATCCAGCACCTGGCCACGGCCATCAATGCGCAGGCCGCCAAAGGTAAACGTGATGCCACAGGTGACCGCAAAGCCGAGGTACGGTGGTGTATCAATGGGCAGGGCCCAGTTGGATTTCGGTGGTGTCACCCCATCGGTGTGCTTACCGTCCAGCACGGTTGGGTTGTAGTCGCCCGGCTGCACCGCAGCGTTGTAGTCTTTGATCGTCTGCACGAGCCCTGCGCGGTCGATGCCCAACTGGTCGGCGAGTTCTTCAATGGTCTGGGTCTCGGCCTTGGTCACCTGATCAATGCGATATTCGTCGCGCAGCAGGTGTTTCACTTTGTCGTCGAAGATTTGCACGGCCATACCCAGGGGTTGTTTGAGAATGTCGCGCCCGTATTTGGCATAGGTGTAGTTGCGGAAGTCGGCCCCTTCATCGACAAAGCGCTTGCCTTCGGCGTTGACAATGAGCCCGAAGGGGTACGAGTGTTTCTGGAACAATTCCGTGATGGTGCGGTCGCCCGTTGGCGGGGCATTGAGATCCCACGCCACGGCGTGACAGCCGCTCCAATGGCCATGAGGCTGGGCGCCAATATCCAGGGCCATGCGAATGCCATCGCCGGTGTTGTAGGGAATACCACGCACCTTGGCCAGTTCCCAGCCTTGCCCCAGGTAGCGCGTGCGCATTTCACTGTTGGATTCAAAGCCACCACAGGCCAAGATCACAGCCTTGCCGTGCAGATCCTCAAAACCGTCCGGCCCTTGCACGGTCAGGCCAGTGACCTGGCCTTTGTTGTTCTGGATCAGTCGCACGCCTTTGGTGGCATAACGGATCTCCACGCCCAGCCGTTCAGCCACGGCAAACTGCTGATCAGAGAGCCCTTTGCCGGCGCCCACGGCTTCGACCAGCAAGCCGCCCCAAAAGAAGTATTTATCCTCGCGCTTGAACGCCTGCCGTCCAAAGGCTAACACAAAGCGCACCCCGCGTTCTTGCAACCATTTGAGGGTGGCGAAGGATTCGGTGACCAGGAGTTGTGCCAGCTCGGGGTCCGCGTGCCCTTCGGTGACGCGCATGAGATCGTCGTAGAACTGATCTTCGCTATAGCTGCCGACATCGACCGAGGCTTCTTCTTCCGACGACATATCCGGGATCAGCTTCTTAATATCCTCAATGCCGTTGTAGGCACAGCGGATGATCCCACCGGTAAAATACGTATTGCCGCCGCGAAAATACTCTGGGGCTTTTTCGAGCACGAGTACGCTCGCCCCCTGTTCTCGCGCAGCAATCGCCGCACACAATGCGGCGTTTCCTGCCCCAACGATAAGTACATCGTACTGGTTATTCACCGTGCACCTCATGTTTACGCATATCATCGACTCGGTCACACACGTCATTGCCGGTCATCCAAAGGGCTGACGTGCTCTCGATGCTGTACAGCCTTGGTTTGGCATAGGTCTGGACAAGAGCAAGGAAGTCCGCCGTGTGCAAACGCGCCGTAGCGTACAACAAACCGCAGGCCGCGTGCAAGAATTTCCTGGGCGGCATCGCTCCTGGCGTGTCTCTTGCCCCACAGCCCACGCCAAGAAGAGCGCGGTTGTGCCTCACACGGTGCGGCCAGCTCGGCCAGCGCCCCACCCGAATGGCACCCCACCCTGGCCAACGCGCGGACGCTCCCCCGTATAGGCGTGGCCCTGCGCCACTGGCCAGAGTTGACGCCTCACACGAAGCGCGTTACTGTTGCGGCGAGACCATGCCCTCAACGGCAGAGCGCAGCGTCTCCCTGCCACCTTGGCGGGGCTCTGACGAGAGGCAGCACGCGCGTAGGGAGAGCGATGCCATGATCATGCACGAGCTAACGATGGTTCAGGACGAGCACGGCTATCTGCCAGCCACGGAGCTGCAAGCCCTCTCCCGTCGTCTCAATGTCCCTCTCTATCGCTTGCATGGCGTCGCGAGTTTTTACCCGCACTTCCGCCTCAAGCCCCCGCCGCGGGTGGAGGTCAAGGTGTGTACCGATATGACGTGCATGCTGCGTGGGGCAGCGGACGTCAGCGACATTGTCCAGACTACCGCTGCAGCGCTGGGCCTGACGGATATCCACATCACGCCGACATCCTGCCTCGGGCAGTGTGACAGTGCCCCGGCCATGGCGATCAACGAGCACATCTACACCGAGGTCAGCTCACAGCGTATTACCGGCCTGCTCCAGACGCTCAGCAGCGGCCGCGCCTTGCGACGTCAGCGCTTGACACCGGAAGCGCGGACGTTTGCGTGCAATCCTTACACCGGCACCCCCACCTATGATGCCCTACGACGTTTGCAGCGCCAGGGCCATGCCGAGACAGTGCTGGCCGAGCTGAAGGCGAGCGGCTTGCGCGGCATGGGCGGCGCTGGGTTTCCCACCGGCACCAAATGGGAGCTGGTGCGCAACGCGCCCGGCACCACGAAATACGTCATTTGCAACGCCGACGAGAGCGAGCCCGGCACGTTTAAGGATCGGGTCATCCTGCAACATATGCCCGAGCTGGTCCTCGAAGGTATGGCCATGGCGGCCCACATTGTGGGGGCGCAGAAGGCCATTGTCTACATCCGGCACGAATACAGCCGCGAGCAGGAAACGCTGCACAAAGCGCTGCGCCAACTGCAGATTTCCGGCATGCTTGGCGACCTCACCATCGAAATTTTCACCAGCCCCGGTGGCTACATCTGCGGCGAGGAAACCGCGCTGCTCGAAGCCCTGGAAGACAAGCGGGCTGAGCCACGCAATAAACCGCCCTTCCCCGGCGTGCAGGGTCTGTTTGGCCAACCAACGCTGATCAATAACGTCGAAAGCTTTGCGATGGTGCCGGGCATTGTGCTCAAAGGCGGGGCGTGGTGGGCGGCGCAGGGCACAAACGGCGCTAGTGGTCTCAAATTTTTGGCGGTCAGTGGTCATGTGCGTCATCCGGGCGTCTACGAAGTACCGCTCGGCACCACCGCCACGGAGCTGATTGCTCTGGCTGGTGGCATGCGCCATGGCCGTGCGCTCAAAGCCTTTGCCCCCGGTGGGGCCTCGTCGGGGTTTTTACCGGCCAGCCTGGCGGATACGCCGCTCGATTTCCGCTCCCTGGCGGCGCTCGGTTCGATGCTCGGCTCGGGCGCGCTGGTGGTCATCGCCGAGGGCACCTGCATGCTGGAACTGGCCCTCAACGTCGGACGCTTCTTTCGCAATGAGTCGTGCGGCAAGTGTGTACCCTGTCGCGTTGGGTCGGAGAAGATCGTGTTGCTCTTAGAAGGTATTGTACAAGGCCGGGGCTCTGCCGCTGATCTGGCGCTGATTCAAGAGCTGTCCGCCACCATGGCCCTGACCTCTATCTGCGGGCTGGGCCAGGCCGCCCCGAATCCGATTCTATCGGTCATTAAATACTTTCAGGACGATATTACCCGCTACCTCACGAGGTGATCGCCCATGCCTGAAGCTACCGCCACTTCCACCCTGACAGTCACGATTGATGGCGTTGCCGTCACGGTTATGCCGGGCACCACGTTGTACGATGCGGCCCAGCAGGCCGGCATCGACATCCCGGTGCTGTGCCACTCCCCGAAACTGCAGCCCGTGGCCGTGTGCCGCATGTGTGTGGTTGAAGTGCAGGGCGCCCGCGTCTTGCAAGCCGCGTGTATCCGACAGGCGGAGGACGGCATGGTGGTACAGACGCAGAGCGACACGGTGCAGCGCTCGCGTGCTATGCTCACCGAGCTGCTGATGTCCGACTATCCCCAGGCCACGCCCGCCCACAACGGACACGCGACGCCACTGTCGGGCAAACCCAATCTGTTGCTGGATCTGGCGGCGCAGCAAGGCATCACCGCACCGCGCTTCCCAGGGCGACCCGGCGACAACGGCCACGACGTGTCCTCGGCAGTGATTGCCGTGAATCACAACGCCTGCATCATGTGCGACCGCTGCATCCGCGCCTGCGATGACATCCAGTGCAATGACGTCCTGGGCCGCGCCGGCAAAGGCTATACGGCGCGGATCGCCTTCGACCACGATCTGCCCATGGGCCAATCGAGCTGCGTGTCGTGCGGCGAGTGCATGGCCGCCTGTCCGACCGGGGCGCTGATCGATAAGCCCCTAACCCTGCCGATGTTCCACGACACCCCGGTGGCCAAAGTCGATTCGCTGTGCCCCTACTGCGGCGTGGGCTGCAGCATCACCTATACGGTCGATACGCAGCACAACACCATCCTGCAGGTGGCCGGACGTGAGAGCCCGGTGAACCATGGCCGCCTGTGCGTCAAGGGGCGCTATGGCTTTGATTATACACACCATAACGAGCGCCTCCTCGTGCCGCTGATTCGTAAGGCCGACTATTACCCCAAAGCCGTTGAGGGTCTCGCACACCCACGTGACGCCTTCCGCGAAGCCACCTGGGACGAAGCCCTCGATGTCGCGGCGCAACGTTTTTTAGCGATTAAACAGCAGTACGGCGGCGGGGCGCTGGCGGGTTTTGGCTCAGCCAAATGCTCCAACGAGGATAACTACCTCTTTCAAAAGCTCATCCGGGCGGTATTCGGCACGAATAACGTCGATCACTGCACCCGCCTGTGCCACGCCTCATCCGTGGCCGCCTTGATGGAGCAGATTGGTAGCGGCTCGGTCTCCAATCCCTTTGCCGATGCCTTAGAGACCGATGCCATTTTTATCATTGGCTCTAATACCACGCACAATCACCCGGTGGCCGCCAGTTTCATGAAGCAAGCCGCCAAAGCCGGCACCACGCTCATTGTCGCTGACCCGCGGCGCCCAGAAATGGCCGACCATGCCGACTATTACCTGCGCTTCAACCCCGGCACCGATGTGGCGCTGATCAATGGCCTGATGCACGTCATCATTCGCGAAGGACTGTACGACGAGCAGTTCATCGAAGAGCGCACCGAACAGTTTGACCAACTGCGCGAGGCCGTACAGCACTACACGCCACGCATTACCTCACGTCTCACCGGCGTGTCCGAACAGCGCCTCATTGACGTGGCCCGCGCCTACGGCAAGGCCGAGCGCGCCATGATTTTTTGGGGCATGGGCATCTCACAGCACACCACCGGCACGGACAATGCGCGCTGCCTGATTAACCTGGCGCTACTCACTGGCAACATTGGTCGCCCCGGCACCGGTTTGCACCCGCTGCGTGGCCAGAACAACGTGCAAGGGGCCTCGGATGTCGGCCTCATCCCCATGGTGTACACCGGCTATCAAAGTGTCACGGATGTGCCGATCCGGCAGAAATTCGAACGCGCCTGGGGCGTGACACTCGATCCATTGCCAGGGCTCACCGTGGTGGAAATTATGTCGGCAGCCCTGGAAGGGCACATTAAAGCCATGTTCATGATGGGCGAAAATCCCTTCCTGAGCGACCCGAACATCAACAAGGTTAAAAAGTGCCTGGCCGCCATGGATTTCCTCGTGGTGCAGGATATTTTCCTGACCGAGACCGCCGCCTATGCTGACGTCATCTTACCAGGCACCAGTTTCCCGGAGAAGACCGGCACCTACACCAACACCGATGCCCGCGTGCAGCTGGCGCGCAAGGCGGTGGAGCCACCAGGCCAGGTGCGGGTGGATTGGCACATCATTGCCGATCTGGCCCAGCGCATGGGCTATCCCATGCCGTATGCCTCAGAGGCCGACATCTGGCAGGAGATCGTGGCGCTGACGCCGGCGTTTACGGGTATTACCTACGAGCGTCTGGAGGGCGAGAGCGTGCCCTGGCCGTGCCCGGAAGTGGGCCATCCGGGGATGCTGCTGCGCTTTGCGGAGACCTTCCCGCGTGGCAAAGCCAAGTTTTCCCCAGCGACCTTTGCCCCGGCCAAAGAACTGCCGGATGAGGCGTATCCGCTGGTACTCAACACCGGGCGGGTGCTGGAGCACTGGCACACCGGTACCATGACACGGCGCTCGAAAGCCCTGGATGAGATCGCCCCGGAAGCGCTGCTGGAGATGACGCCCGAGGATATGGAGACGCTCGGCGTGGAGGATGGCGAGTTCGTGCGCGTGGTGTCACGGCGTGGGGAGGTCACGGTCAAAGCCCTGCGCTCGCACAAGCCGTCACGCGGCAGTGTGTTTCTGCCGTTCCATTTCAAGGAAGCGGCGGCGAACCTGTTGACGATTGATGCGCTTGACCCCTATGGCAAGATTCCCGAATTTAAGTTCTGCGCCGTGCGGGTGGAGAAATGCGAGTAACGACGCGCTCAGCGCCAGCCATTAGGAAGGCGGATGTATGCCCGTGATTGAAATTGTCCAGAAGATCTGGGTGCCGGACATCCCAGACCTTGAACTCCCCTATGACGATGGAGAGCCCTTGGAAAGCAACTGGCATCGCCTGCAGATCAACTTGTTGGCCGATGCGCTCGATCAGCATTGGCACGACCGCACGGATTTCTTTGCGGGCGGCAATATGTTTGTCTACTACAGCCTGACCCAGGCGCGTAATCGTGACTACAAAGGGCCCGATTTTTTCGTCGTCAAAGGGGTAGACCGCACGCGGCAGCGGCGCTCGTGGGTCGCCTGGGAGGAGGGGGGACGGTATCCTGATGTGATCGTCGAACTGCTCTCGCCCACCACCGCCGCTGAGGATCTGGGCCCAAAGAAGGATCTGTACGAGCAGGTTTTTAAGACCTTTGAGTATTTCTGTGTCAATCCCGATGGCTACACGCTGCAAGGCTGGCGGCTGGTGGGCACGCGCTACGTGCCGTTGCCACCGAACAACCGCGGCTGGCTGTGGTCGGAAAGCCTGCAGCTCTGGCTCGGGTTTCAGGCGGGACGCTTCCAAGGGACTGAGGAGACCTGGCTGCGCTTCTTTGCGTCGTCTGAGGCCCTGGTGCCTGTGGCGGAAGAGAGGGTGAGAGCGGAGCGGGAACGCGCTGATGCGGAACGGGAACGTGCTGAGGTCGAGCGCACACGCGCTGAGGCCGAGCGCACACGCGCTGAGGCCGAGCGCACACGCGCTGAGGCAGTGGAAGCAGACAATACGCGCTTGCGGGCTGAGTTAGAACGGTTGCGGCAGGGTTGAGGTGTACGCCCGCTGGCATCCTCCGCCCGCCCGCCTCATACGACCGGTGCGCTGAGAGCGGCTCTTGCCACATCGTGCGACACTGTGCCGGACGCAGCCTCGCTGGCCATGGCGTCAGTCCTGCGCCAGCCCAGGGGCGACCCCAGCGCCTCTGGGGCTCTGCGGCGCGGCCCACACGGGCAGGTAAGGCTGGAACGCCTAGCCCCCACGCAACCGGCCCAGCCGGGGAGACGCGCACGGCGTGCGCCTGTGTCCCTCCGCCACGGCATGCGTGTGCTGATCCACGCTCTGGCGGTGGCTCCCGGCCAGATGGCCTGGACCATGGGGAACACCCGTACGGCCACCAATGGTGTGGCCCCTCTTCACCCAGGCTGCCCAATGCGTGCCCCGCATGACGCGCTAGTGCCTTCACCGAGCTCATGTGAAACGTCTCCTGGGAGCGCCACGCGCCAGCGTGGCTTCGGGAGCCGGGCTGGAGCCCGGCGATCCCAGCCGGCAGCAACTGGCACAACAGCTCGGTGAAGGCACTAGTAGCGTGGGCTGCTCTACGCGTAACGCCGGGCTCTCCTCCATGTGCGGTTTGTTGTCACACACGCAGGGCGTACACGACGCATCACCAGCATCAGGTAGATACACAGTAGTCCCTCACGTCGCTTCCTTACTCCTCGCGGGCCGCCCAGACCGCGCCCTGCCCCCGGAGCCTCAACTCTGAGCCGCGGGGTGCCGCACTTAGCGTGACGCCCCCGCCTCGCGCTCCGGATGAAAACCGCTGTGGTCCTCGAAGGCCCCGACTGGCGGGTACACCTGCTTGTAGAGACCCCGCATACGCTGCGTAATATAGGTATGCACTCGGTCCCGTAGCTCGCTAGGCCGTTGCTGCTGGGCTTTATATTCCGCGCTCTGTAAAGGGCTGCCGTCTTCCTTCAGTTCCCAGATGCACAGATAGCGCAGCACGCCCTCGCCTTCTTCGAGCTTAAAGCGGCGCGCGCTGACGTAGCCCGGAATTTCTAGACGCTCCGGCAGATGCTCATCGTTGTACCACCGATTAAAATCGTCCTCGTGAGCAGGATCAACTTCCATCATCACCACCAGGATCGCCTGGCCAATGGGTTGGGTAGGATAGGACGTTTCAGGCGTTACCATTGTGAGTTCTCCCCCTAGAATCGGCGTTATGCGCTGCCTTCCCAGACATCGCGTACAGCATACACGCAATCACCGGCGGTGAGAACCTAGAGAGCGGTCCGGGCCTCCTCCGCAGCGCCACGCAGCCACCGCGCTGGCCCGCAGGGAAAGTTTTTGACAACCTCCCGAGGGCTCTATACACTCCTGCGTCATCATGCCTGTCGAGACTGCCCACGATATGGCGTGGCTGTCGCTGCACTGTAAGCATAGGGAAGGGATAGCCTGGATGGAGACCGTGACCAAACCCTCGCTGGCAAGCCGCCTTGGGGCTCTGGTAGACACCAGCCTGGAGTACAGACCTGCGCCAGCCGAGGCGGGGGCCATGCTGCACAGCCTACGCCAAGAGTACCCAGATTTTCGCAAGTTTTTAGAACAACGTTTTACCCGCCTGCCCACGGCGCAGCAACGGGCGGTGCTGACGCTCCTGGAGGCTGCCCCAGCGCCAGACTTCACCCCCCTCCTGCAGCAGTGGAGCCGTCACGCCGCCCTGCCCTTGTCCCTGCGGGCGCAGGCCTTAGCACTGGCGGAGCGTGCCGGCGAGACTGTCGCATCGCCAGAGCATACGGCCTTGTCCAGGGCTGCCCACCTGTTGCAACAGCTCCAGACGGCGGAGACCTCCCCTTTAGACGAACACGAGGCTTTTACCGCGCCCTGGAGCGAGGCTGTGCAGGCCCTGCCGCTTCCCCTACAATTGGACGTGGCGCGCCATTTGGGCGTGGCCCACGCCGAGCTGGCCCTGGCCGTCTTGCGCGCGGTCCGTCCGCCGACGAGCGGCGCGGACTTGCTGCTGTTTGTCGAGGCCGTGGCCAACGTGCCACTCACTGCTAGTGCCATGCTCTTACAAGAGATCCTCCTGGAGCACAACGATAAGCCGGTGCAAAAAGCCGTCAAGACCAGTCTGCATCGTTTGAAAGCGCAGGGCGTGGTCTTCACCGAGGTGCAACCAAAACGTCACACTGTCCTCGTGGGTGGCACGCAGCGTCTGGAAAAGTGCCTGGCCAGCTTTATTGACGGGACCGGCGAACGCATGTTGCTGATGATTCGTACCAAAGCCATGGGGGGCTATAACATGGCCTACCTGGTGATCAACTACGGCACGGGCATCCGCTATGCCTTAGGGCTGCAGGCCACCAAGCGTGAACTGCCGGAAATTCTGGCCAAGGTGCAAGGTCCGGCCCCACTCATCGAACTCGATCCAGCCTATTGTCAGTATCAGGTGGCCCTGGCGCATCAGATGAATCTCGACACCGGCACGCCGGTCCCGGAAGATTTCTTTACGCTGCGCGATGTGATCGGGGAGTGCCCTACGACGTTTGCGCGGGCGCTGATCTACAGTAGTCTCAGCGATGCTGATCTTGAGACCGCCAAAACGTATGACACCTACGCCGAAGAACTTTTAAAATTGCCGGAGTTTGCTGGTTGGATGCTGCCTGCGACAGTCATCCAGAAGTATGGCGACGCGTTGCAGGACATCGAGCAGAGCCAGATTGTCGTGAGTCCGGGCATGCGCCAGGAGCGCGTGAACGAAATCCATACCAGGGCCATGGAGGAGGTGCTCGGCGAGCGTTCACGACGCCTGATGCAGATGCGCTTGGAGGAGATGGCCTATTATCTCCTGCGCACCGACCGGCAACGTCAAGCCCTGTGGGCCGTGGCGGCAGCGCAGTCGCTCGAGGACTACAATCCGCAACAGCTCCGGCGCAATCCGTTTGCCGGGGCCTTACTTGAACGCAGTCTCGAACAGGCGAAAGCACGTCCCAGCAGCGGACGCATTATCTTGCCGTACGCGCAGTCCCCGGCCAGCGTCAGTGCCAGCAGCCCCAGTAGCAGCCCCGCTGGGAGTGAGTCGCGCCTGATTATTTGAGGCGTGACGGCCACCCCGTCTGGCCTGATACCTTGCCAGCCTGGCGGTGTCTCGGCGGCGGCCTACACGTGGGTGCGGCTGTGTCAGGCGTCCATCATCGAGCCTGGCCCCAGAGGCCACTCCAAGGCTCGTCTGCGTCGCAGGGGACAGGCGCTGAGCCACGGCGCTTGTGTTGGGAGTGCTGGATCAGCAGCAGCAGCGCAGGCAGGGCACAGAGGAGCAGGCTCGAGGGTTCTGGAATCGAAGCGATTTCTGCGAGACGATAGAAGTCGCCAGTGCGTTCCAACAACACCCCGGCTGAGCCATCCGCAAAACAGAAAAAACGCGGGTCTGGCCTCCCGCCAGCCAGCGCCGACAGGGTGGTCGCGTGTAAGGTGGCGTCCACGAGATTGACCCGGCGTACATCGGCAAGGAGCCCAGCGTTCCGGCTCTGTATCGCATAGACTGTCCCGGATGGTAAGTCGCCAAACAACGTATCAATGTTGCGAAAAGCGTCCGCGCAACTGATGGAACCCGTCCCCGCGACAAAACTCTGCGCTTCACGTCCCCACTGCGCCAGAGGTTGGAGAAACCCGGCTTCGCCCAAGGGGGCTGCGCTCACCGCCTGCCCGTTCGCGTCAATATAGAACGTGCCCTCTCTGGCCAGGTTGTCCGTACTATTCCTGCCCCAGCCAAAATTTTCCACACGCGTCGGGTCGAGGAGATCAGCGAGTAACACGGTGTTCAACTCTTCCGCAACGTTGCCCCCAATATCCACGAAATCCACGTAGGTCTTACCCTCATGTTGCGTCATGGCCAGCCGCTGTACATTCCGTACACCTTTCGCCACAATAGTGGTGTCTCCCGTGCTGGGATTGATCTGCACAATTTTGCTCAGGTGTGACACACTGTCTTGCGCAAACGAGCGACCATCCTCGCCCGCGTCCCCATGGTCACCTGTGGTGAAGAGAAGAGAGCCGTCGTCCAAGACCGCCATCCCGCCGCCTGTATGCCCGGTCGGGTTGACTGCGAAGGCACGCAGTGGCTGAGGATTGGACACGCTCGTCCCATCAAAATCGTAGCGATAGATGACTTGGTACGCCGAGGCATTGCCGCGTGGAGAGATGGAGACCGGCGTCCCCGCTGGCGTCGTCGCCGAGGTGAAAGCGACATAGAGTGCATTCCCGGCCTGATTGGAGACCACATTGAGAATTTTTTCGCCCATGAGCGACAAACCAGCGGGTGCATCTGTGGGGGTAAAGACAGTTGTCAAAGCGCCGCCGACATCGCGCTGATAGACAAAGCCCGTCTGATCAACGAGGAGCAGATGGCTCCCGACCGCTACTGGAGAGGTGGCATTCGTCCTCACCGATCCTGCGAGACTCGCCGGCATCGTGCCCATATAGGTCAGCTGCACCTGGATGGCAGAATCTTGGGCCGGCAGGGGATTGAGGGTGATCGTCATCCCAAGCGTAGGCAGGGTCGCAAGCACGATTGACACAAACGCGAGGTATCCTGGACGGAGAGTAGGCATAGGGCTTCCCCTGTAGGTGTTGGCGCGTGGAACGCCCGATTGCGCAAGCATGTCAAACACTGCGACGCCTGTCGCGATGCACATGGCCAGAGCATAGGGCACTCTCCTGTCTCCAGCAATGGCCTTGTGTGATCATCGAAGGCCTACCGTGTTGAGGAGGTCAAGGATCCCCATGCCACGTCATCAGCCACCACCCGTCCCAGCCGCTCTGCCTTACGCCCAACTGCCAGCGCTCTATCACCAATGGAAATGGCAAGTCTTGCTGGTGTATGCCGGTTTTTATGTGTTCCAGTATATGGGGCGTTTTAACTTGTCACAGGTGGCGCCGCTGGTCATGCACGATTTGCACCTCGACCATCGCACCATAGGCTGGATTACTGCGCTACTCTACTGGGGTTTTATGGCTGGCGACGTGGTGCATGGGCGGCTGGGGGAAATCTATGGGCTGCGCCTCTGGGTCATGCTTGGAGCCGTGCTGACGACCCTGTGTAACTGGCTCGCCAGCCTCAGCGTCTCGGCCTTCACCCTGGCGCTGCCATGGTGTCTCAACGGCTTTGTCAACGCCGCCTGTTGGAGTCCGGGCATTAGCCTGCTGACGCAATGGTGGCCACGGCGTGAACGCGGCCAGGCCATGGGGATTGTCGGCATGGCGGCGGGCAGTGCCATGCTCGTCATGTGGTGGGTGACGGGTTGGGTGGGCCAAGAGTGGGGTTGGCGGGCGGCCTTTCGCTATCCATCACTGCTTATTGGCCTGACGGGTCTCCTCTACTTCCGGCTAGTGCGCGATCGTCCGGCGGATGTCGGCTTGCCGGAGTATATTGAAGACGATAGTCTGTCGAGCCGCGCCGAAGCGGCTGGGGCGCAGCACATCCACGGCTTCGGACCGTATAAGCAATTACTGGCTAACCCGCAATTTGTGCTCGCCTCACAGGTCAAGGGTCTGGAAAATGTGGTGCGCTACGGCCTGGTGACCTGGATACCGCTGTACTACTTTGAAGCCTCAGGGCTCGAACTCAAATCCACACTGCTGGTGACCCAGGCCATTCCCCTGGGCTACGTCCTCGCCCCACTCTGTGCTGGCCTGATTTCCGACAAGCTCCTGGGCAGCGCGCGGCGTCCCATGGTGCTGCTGTCTGTCGTCGTCAGCGCCCTCGCCTTGCTCGGGATTGCCGTCGTGCCGCCCACCAACGTCTCCATCGGGGCGACTCTGCTGTTCATCGGCAGTTTTGCCATGAGCTTGTCCCCGATGTCCACCATTGCCGTAGATTTAGCCGGACGGCATATGGCTGGCACGGCCTCCGGCGTGCTCGATGCCCACGGCTATTTTTACGCCGGGCTGCAAGCCCTGGTGTTTGGGCTGCTGCTCAACGTCAGTGGCAGCCCGTGGCCCCTGGTGTTTCTCGTTATGGCCGGCACCCGCTTGCTCTGCGGGGGACTGATCTTTTTCGTGCGGGTCTGACCTCCATGTCACCACAACATCGCCACGCTGGCGTGCTGCACAAAAAGCATTGCGCTGTTTGCCATGACTATGCTACCGTACACCCTCATCTTTTCCCCTGGTAATGGCCTGGCGACACGATCGCCACCGGATGGGAGTGCTTCGATGACTAATCAAGAGATTATTGCCCAGGCTGACCAAGTCATTATCAAGACCTACGGACGATACCAGGTGGCCTTCGTCCGAGGCCAGGGGTCAACCGTCTGGGACGCCGATGGCAAAGCGTATACCGACTTTCTCAGTGGCATTGCGGTCTGTGTCCTCGGCCACTGCCATCCGCGTGTGGTCGAAGCCATTACCAAGCAGGCCAACACCCTGCTGCACGTTTCCAATTACTACCACACCTTGCCGCAGACGGAAGTGGCTACTTTTCTCTCGGAACACGCCTTCGGCGGCAAGTCCTTTTTTTGCAACAGTGGCGCGGAAGCCAACGAGGCTGCCTTAAAAATTGCCCGCAAATACAGCCATGATCGCTTTGATGAGAACCGCACGGACATCATTACGGCTACCAATTCGTTCCATGGGCGGACCCTGGGGACTGTGGCGGCCACCGGGCAAGAGAAAGTGCGCAAGGGTTTTGAGCCGACGCTCGCCGGATTCTCCTATGTGCCCTACGGGGATCTCGGGGCCATGGAGCAGGCCATCACTGAGCGTACCTGTGCGGTGCTGGTCGAGCCTGTGCAGGGCGAAGGCGGTGTGGTGATTCCACCGCAGGGTTACCTGGAAGGCCTGCGGCGCATGTGCGATCAGCGTGACATCCTGCTGATGTTCGACGAAATCCAGACGGGCATTGGGCATACCGGCTACTATTTTGGCTACCAGCACGAGGGCGTAGTGCCAGACGTGATGACGCTGGCGAAAGGCTTAGCCGGCGGCTTACCCATTGGCGTCATGATGGCCAGAGCCAACGTGGCCGAGGCTCTTGGACCTGGGACGCACGGGTCCACCTTTGGCGGCAATCCGGTGTCGTGCAGCGCGGCGCTGGCGGTGTTACAGACGATTGAACAGGAGAACCTGTTGCAGCATGTGCAAGACCTGGGCGCGCATTTTCTGAGCGGCCTCCAGCGCTTGCAACAGAAATATCCCTTCATCACGGACGTCCGTGGGCGCGGTCTGATGGTCGCCGTGGAATTGGATCGGCTGGGTGGGCCTATGGTGCTCAAAGCCATGGAGCGTGGCTATCTGATTAATTGCACGATGGATCGCGTGCTGCGCTTCTTACCACCGTTGGTGATTACCCAGCAGGAAGTTGATGGTCTCCTAACCACCCTGGATGGTATCTTTGCTGAGGAGTAGAGTATGAAACGGGACTTGCTGACGCTTGCGGATGTCACGCCGGAGGAAATCCAGCACATGCTTACACTAGCGCTGGACCTCAAACAGCGTCACAAGCGCGGCGAGTCCACTCCCCTCTTGGCCGGCAAAGCCCTCGCCCTCTTATTTAGTAAACCCTCCTTGCGGACGCGCGCCTCATTTGAGGTCGGCATGGCGCAGCTGGGTGGGATGTCGAGTTATTTTGAAGATGCAGACATTGTCCTGGGCATCCGCGAACCGCTCAAAGATCTCGGACGGGTGCTGTCGCGCTACTATGACGGCATTGTCATCCGCACCTTTGCCCACGCCTCGGTGATCGAACTGGCACAGGCGGCCACCGTGCCGGTCATCAATGGCCTGACGGATTCGTATCATCCCTGCCAAATTCTCGCCGCCTTGCAGACCTTGCACGAGCATTTTGGCGACCTCAAGGGTCGGCGCATTACCTATGTGGGTGATGGCAACAACGTCGCCCACTCATGGTTGCTGGGTGCCGCCCAGATGGGGTTAACCTTAACCCTGGCCTGCCCACCGGCTTACCAGCCCGATGCGACGGTGCTGCGCCAGGCACAGGCCATTGCCGCGACGACCGGGGCGGTGCTCTCCGTGGTCGAAGATCCCAAACACGGGGTGCGCGGCACCGACGCCATCTACACGGATGTGTGGACGAGTATGGGGCAGGAAGACCAGGCGACAGTACGGCAGGCGGTGTTGCGCCCGTACCAAATCAACGCCGCACTCCTCGCCGAGGCGCCGCCGCATGCAGTGGTGATGCATTGCCTCCCAGCCCACCGGGGTGAGGAAATTACCGACGAGGTGCTCGAAAGCGAGCGGGCCTTGGTCTTTGACGAAGCGGAGAACCGTTTGCACGCCCAGAAGGCGCTGCTTGTCTTCACCATGGTGGGCCTGTGACAACTCCCCATGGCTAAAGCGAGGGGCTTCTAGGGACAAGTCTCAGACTCTGTTGTCCCAGAGTCAGTATATTTAAGGCGGCATTATGGTCTCGGTCGAGTGTCAACCCACAACAGGGACAAGCGTGCACACGCTCTGCCAGCGTCTTTTTCTGACGATGGCCACAGCCCGAACAATCCTGGCTCGTGTACGCGGGATTGACCGCTACGAACGCTCGACCGGCCCATGCTGCCTTGTACGAGAGGAATGTCGCGCACTGCGACCACGCCGCATCCTGAATGCTTTTGGCGAGGCAGTGATTGTGCACCATCTGGTGCACCGACAAATCTTCTACCGCAATGACATCAAATCTGTTGACGATGCGACGGCTCTCTTGATGGGTAAAGTTCGTGCGCCGGTTGCTGATCCTCTCATGGACCCTGCCGACGACATTGCACCGCTTTTTGCGTTCTGGTGTGCCCTTCGTGGTCGCCGAGAGCTTGCGCTGGGTGCGCTTCAGGTCTTTTTCATCGGTACGCAAGAACTTCGGACACGGCGTACTTTCTCCAGTCGAGAGCGTGGAGAAGGCGAGGAGCCCTACGTCAATGCCCACCGCTTCCCCCGTGGTGGGCAGGGGAGTTGCTTCCACGTCGCAGGCTATCGTGACGAACCACTTGCCTGGAGAGCTACGCCGTATGGTGCAGGTCTTGGGCGTGCCTTCCAGCGGACGGTGCTGGACCATGCGAAGCGCACCGACCTTGGACAGCTTCAAGACACCATCAACCATCTGGCAGCCATTGCCGTACTGCGGGAACGTCAGCGCATCGTACCGACCATACCCACGGAAGCGTGGATAGCCAGGCTTTTCGCCAGTCTTGCAACGGCGGAAGAATGCCTTAAAAGCCAGGTCGATCCGCATCGAGACATCTTGCAAGACCTGAGAATGCACGTGGCGCAATGCTGGGCACGCCGCTTTGAGTTGAGGCAAGGTGGCTTTTTGTCCGTAGTAGGTCAGAGACTCCTTTCGTTCTTCGTAAGCTGTCTTGCGTTCAGCCAGGAAGTGGTTATAGAGCAAGTGGCATTCCTCAAGCTGGCTCTCCAGCAGATGCGCTTGGCTTTTTGTAGGTTTCAGTCGGTATTTCATTGCTTTAAGCATACCATAGAGTCTAGCCCAAAACACAGAAGGGCACAAGCCCTGTTCGCACCCATTGAGGGTACTCACAGGCCCCTTCTTCTATCCCCATGTATACATGCAGGGGGTTTACGAAGGATCTGCTAAACCCGTCAACCCGTCCGCATGGTCGTCCTAGGGGCGACTCGCTGCTCGCCCCCACCTGGAGAGGCTCTCAGCGTCTACTCCGAGCGCGTCAAGCCAAACGAAAAACGCTGCGCCTGCAAACGGGCCACAATGGCCTCCCAGTACACCAGGACCGGCCCAGCAATATAGACCGTCGAATACGTGCCTGAGATCATGCCAACCAGCAAGGCAAACGCAAAGTCATGCAGAACCTCGCCCCCTAAGAGAAACAACGCCAACACCACGAGTAAGGTATGGCCCGTGGTCAAGAGCGTGCGGCTCAGGGTTTGATTGACGCTGTCATTGACCACCTGCGCAAACGACGCCCGGCGCTGTCCATGCATGTTCTCGCGTATACGATCAAAAATCACAATCGTATCGTTCAGGGAATAGCCGATAATCGTCAGGAGCGCGGCGACAATCTGCAGGTCGAACTCTTTGTTAAACAGTGAGAGAAACCCCACGGTCACCAGCACATCATGATAAATGGCGATGATGGCGGCCTGGGCATAGCGTAGATCGAGGATCAAGCCAAAGGCCGTGGACACCACGAGGGCGACGACGATCAGGACCGTCGGCGAGACCCCTGGAAACCACTGGGTGATGCCGTACGTCAGAACGAACAGGACCGCAGCCTGGGCGAAAGCCACGCCCCACTTGGCTTCAAAACGTCCAGACAGATACACCACGGTGCCTAAAATTGCGTAGAACAAGGCAAACAGGGCCTGCCGACGCAAATCGGCGCTGACCTGCCCTCCGACCACTTCAACGCGGCGTAGTTCGACCGTCTGTGCGGGTAAGCGCTCTTGCAAGATCTTGTGAATCCGCGTCCCAACCTGCTCACTTTCCCCTGGGAGCTGGACGGCCCGGATGAGCACTTCATGGGCGTCGCCAAAGTGTTGCACCACGCTCCTACCAAGCCCTACATCGCCTAAAGCATCACGCACCTCGCTGAGATTGGCCTCCTGACTAAAGCGTAATTGCACCAAGAGGCCGCCACTAAAATCGATCCCTTCATTGAACCCCTTATGCCACACAATAGACACCAGGCCAATGCAGATGACGATGGCCGAGATGGTGATGCACACCTTGGCCTTGCCGAGAAAATCAATATGTATCCCTGGCGGGACAAGTTCTATCATAATGGCGCTATCCGTTTAGATACTCAGGTTCGTCACACGGCGCATCTGGAAGATCGTTTCAAAGACGGTCTTACTGACAAAGATGGCGGTAAACATACTGACCACAATGCCAATGGTCAGCGTTACAGCAAACCCTTTGACTGGCCCCGTGCCAAATTGAAAGAGCACAACCGCCGCAATCACCGTCGTGACGTTCGAGTCTAAGATCGCTGAGAAGGCGCGATCAAACCCGGCATCCACGGCAGCACGCACCGGTTTCCCCATACGCAGCTCTTCCCGAATACGCTCGAAGATGAGGACGTTGGCGTCCACGGCCATCCCCATGGTGAGAATGATGCCGGCGATACCGGGCAAGGTCAACGTCGCGCCCAAGCCTGGCAGTGACAGCACCCCCATCAGCATCAGCAGATTGAGCCCCAGGGCCAGATTGGCAATCATGCCCGACCAGCGGTAATAGCCCACTAAGAAGAGCACAACCAGCGTGCCCCCGAGGAGGGCGGCACGAATACCCTGGGTAATCGAGTCACTGCCCAGTGAGGGGCCAACCACTCGATTCTCAATAATCGTCACCGGGGCTGGCAGGGCCCCCTCGCGCAACACAATAGCCAGATCCCGGGCTTCTTCTGGGGTAAAATTGCCGGTAATGCGGGCTTCACCACCGGGGATAGGTTCTTGGATGACGGGCGCAGAGAAAATGACGTCGTCCAGCACAATCGCCAGCGCTTTCCCGACGTTTTCACGCGTCAGACGCTCAAACGCCTTCTTGCCACGACTATTGAGGCGCATCAACACGTAATACTGCGTATTCATTTGATCGGGGATAGCACGCGCATCTGCCAGCATGTCGCCGCTCACCTGGGCGCGCCGTTCGACGAAATAGTGCCCAGATTCGACAAATTGCCCGGTTTTGGCATCCTTCTTTTTGACGGGCAACAATTGCGTCCCTGGCGGCGGGGTGGCCTTGGCGTCTGAGGCTTGCGAATGCACCATCTTCAATTCAAGTTGGGCCGTCTTGCCGATCAAGTCAATGGCCCGCTGGGTGTCTTGCAGTCCCGGCAATTGCACGACAATACGCTGCGTCCCCTGTTTACTGATGCTCGGCTCGCTCACCCCAAACGCATCAATGCGGTTGCGAATTTTTTCGAGGGCCTGATCCACCGCACTAGTCCGCATGTGCTGCAGCTCGGCCGCGGCGAGGTCATACAGCCAGATTTCTGGCGTTTGCTGGCGCACCACACCGTCGGGATCCTGGTTGCGCACCGCGCCCTCAACCGTGGCCAGGTCAGACGGGGTATTTAAGACAATACGAATGCCCTGCAAGCCATAGGGTTCCAGGGCGACGACACTCAAGCCCTTGGCCACTAGATCCCGACGCAACACGTCACTGCGACGTTCCAGTGCCCGCTCCACGGCTTTGTTGACCTGGACTTCCAGCACCAGATGCAGGCCACCTTGCAAATCCAGACCCAGATGAATTTTATCGCGTGGCGGCATCGCAAAAAACAGGCTTGCCGCAATCGCCAAGACAATAATACCCTGCTTGAGCAGGAGTTCTCGACCCACCCTGCCTCCTTTGTGGCCTGCCAGATACTACTTGGTGTCTAACCGATCGACGTAATCCCGGTGCATCCACATTCTGACGCCGTTGGCGACTTCGATACGTAACCGTTTTTCTTCCACCTTGTCAATGATCGCCTCAATCCCGCCGCGCGTCACAATACTGTCACCTTTCTTGAGATTGGCGAGTAGCTCTTGCAGAGCCTTCCGTTGTTTCTGTTGCGGACGAAAGATCATGAAGTAAAAGATCGCGATCAGTGGCAAGAACAAGAAGAGTGAGTTAAACAGGTCGCCCATGCCTCGAGCTGCTTGTGGTCCCGCCGCATACGCAATATCATTCCACACAGCGATACACCTCCCTGCAAAAAGAAAAAGAGCGGCACACTATATCACTACCCCCTAGAAAAGGCACGGGCAAAATCCCCACGCCGTGGCGGCACGCCCGTGGCGCGGATTGACAGGGCTAGTGGGCCTTGCTAGGGTTTGGGGCTGCTGGGCCATGGGCAGCGGCTATGGTCCGACACTATACACAGGCTATCATACCGTAGGTCGTGTTCCCGCCCAATGTTGGAGAATTGCCCATGCGTTTGCGTGCTCTGCTGCGTCCCTTGTCGGCGCTGTATCTCGGTCTCACGCTCCTGTGGGCTGGCGCGCACGCCTTGCCGGCGCAGGCCCAGCCTGGCGACACGCCCGACAGCCAGATCTACGACTTCGGTCTGCATCTGTTCCACCTTGGCGACTACTATCGGGCCATTACGGAGTTCAAACGTTTTTCTCTGCTCTTTCCACAGCACGCCCGCCAACCGATGGCAGAGCTGCTCATTGGCCTCGCCCTGCAGGAAGACGCGGCCACCGAGGAGGCGTTCACCCACTTTCAGCGCTGGCGCCTAGCGGACGACCCGACGGATACCACACGTGTGGCGGCGTTTAAGCTCGGCGAGCTGCGTTTTCTCCAGGGCCAATATCGTCAGGCCATTGAACACTGGCAGGGTTTTTTGGAAGCGTTCCCTACTGGGCCACTGGTGTCGCACACGAAATATCTTCTGGGCCTCTCCTGGACCCTGGACGGCCAGCTGGCGCAAGGACAGCAGGTGTTCGCCACCTTACCGGCCCGCGACCCTTTGGCGCAGCAGGCCATGGCCCTGCAAGAGGATCTCCGCCTGCAAGCGCTCCCCGTGCCGAAATCGCCCCGCGTGGCCGGTATCCTCTCCGGGGTGCTGCCGGGGGCTGGGCATCTCTACGCCGGCAAACCCTGGCAGGCGCTGACCGCCTTTATGCTCAATGGCGTGTTCCTCGGCGGTGCGGCGTATGCCTTGCATGAAGGACTGGAAGTGTCGGCCGCCATCTTGCTGTTTTTTGAAACGGGCTGGTATTTGGGGGGCATTAGCAGCGCCATGGAAGCCACCAGGGCGGCAAACCGCACGCAGCAGCAAGCCTGGGCCGACCACCTGCGGACCACGCATGCCCCGCCAACGCTGACGCTGCGGGCCTTGCAGGCCCCCGCACTCGGGCTGCGGTTGCGGTTTTAACGTACACGAAAGGAGGGCGAGCGATGCCCAGTCCATTCCCTGGTATGGATCCGTACCTGGAGTCTGCAGGGCTCTGGCAAGATGTGCACCATCGACTGCTCTATTGTATCAGCGAAGCCCTGCAACTGCGCTTGCCAACGGGCTATTACGCGCTGATTGAGGAACGTATCATCGTGGAAACGCCGCCGCGTTTCTATTATCCGGACGTGACTGTGGCCCGCGAACCCACCGGGCCAGCAGGCGCTGAGGGCGAGCCGGACACACCAGGCGGCGGGGTGGCCGTGGCGGTGGCCGCCGATCAGGCGGTTGAAGTCGAAGAAAGTCCCAACAAACGCCAGCGCTTTGTCGAAATTCGCGCCGAGAGCACCGGGCAGGTGGTCACGGTGATGGAAGTCCTCAGCCCCGCCAACAAGGCCGGCGGCAGCCGCACGTACCACACGTATCTGCGTAAGCAAATCGATGTCCTCGCTAGCGCTGCCAATCTCGTCGAAATTGACCTGCTGCGGCACGGTTTGCATGTGCTCGCAGTGCCAGAGTCGTGCCTGATCAGCGTGCGCCCGTTCGATTACCTGGTCTGCGTGCATCGCTCGGCTCGTCCTGGCGTTTACCAGCTCTATCCGCGCACCGTGCGCCAGCCCTTGCCACGCATCGCTCTGCCCCTGCGCCAGCCGGATGGCGATGTGGTGCTGGATCTGCAAGCGGTGTTCCAGCGCTGCTATGATGGCGCGCCCTATGCCCGCCTGCTGGCCTATCACGTCGCGCCGCCAGCCCCGTTGTCGCCCGCAGACACCGCCTGGGCCGAGGCGCTGCTGCGGGAGAAGGGCTTGCGGTAACACGGTGCAAAGACCTCCCTGCGTCGTAGGAGCGACCGGCCGGTGGCCCCTATTACAGAGAGGTTCGAAGTCCCTGGACAAAAATTCTTGCCTGGTTTTTCCTGGGAGCGCGGGCGTCTCGCCCGCTCCGGAAGCGGCCAGGATGGCCGCGCTCCCAGGGTAGGACCGCCAGACGCACATGGCGCAAACTTATGGCCAGGTACTTAGGACAAGAGAGCAGCATCTCTGGCCCCAGAGATGTGCGAAAGAGGAGCAGCCCATATGACCGAGCGCTGGGACCGCATCCCAATTGTCTATATTGACGTGCGGGGTTTCACCACCTACAACGCCGACACGCAGGCACTCATCGTGCGCCGCCTGCAAGATATGGCCACCGAGGCCGCCCGTGCGTTCATTCCCGAGGGCGCGCTGTGGAGCACCTGGCGCCGTCATGGCACCGGGGATGGCTATTATTTCTTGCTCATTGGCGCCGCGCCACCAGAGGCCCTGGCCTATGCCTTCCGCCTCAATGACCTCCTCGCGGCCCACAACGCCCAGGATAGCGTGGCCCTGCCCTTGCGGCTCTACGGGGCGCTGGATCTGGGCGCCGTGACGCTGATCGAGGACCAGTACCACAGCGAGGCGTTTGCACGGGCGGCCCGTTTTTTGAGCTATCAGCCGTTCAAAGATTACGCCGGGCAGCAGGCGCAGCCCCTGGCGCTGGCCATGACGGCGCTGTTCCACACCGAGTAGCGTGCCGCTGTCCAATACCACGAGCGTGTTCCTGCATCCATGAACGGGCCGTGGACGCCGTTTACGTTCCGTGATAAGCACGGCTATGAGCACCGTGGCCTGGTGTACGGCGCCGGTTGGGAGCCGCCGGCAGCTCGCCCAGCACCCCCGCGTACCCTGGGCGAGGTGAAGCTCGATTTTTGCCACCGCCTGGGGGCAGATTGGCAGGATCTCGCCGATCATGTTGGCATGCAGGCCCACGAAAAAGCTCGCTTTAGCCAGGGCAACGAGCCGCGTGGTGTCTGGGAGCGGTTGGAGGCGCGCCGCCATCTGGGCAAACTCCCTGACGCCGTGCGTGCCATTGGTCGGGCCGATCTGCTGGAGGGCCTGCCGCACCCTTCGTAGACCCGGGGCCAGGATCCACGTCTCCCCCCTCGGGTCCAGATGACGAGGCGTATCGCACCTATTACACCACCTGCGTCGAGCGCTGGTCCGGCGAGCGCCATGCCCTGGACAAGCGCTTTGTGCACCTCACCCTGCTGCTCGATCAGGGGCCAGACGCGCCGGGAGTGCACTTCCAGAGCAGCAACGAGTCGTTTCATGACCTGCACGAGGTGCTGGCCCGCGTGGCGGACGATCCCGCTGTGGTGGTGCTGGGACCACCGGGGGCCGGCAAAAGTACTCTGTTGCGGCATTATGAACTCGACACGGCCCGTACAGTGCTCACCGCTGGCGGCGATCTCAGCCAGGCCCCCCTGACCTTCTTTGTACCGCTCAACGACTATAAGCCGCCGCGTACCGGCGTGCCGTTGCTGCAACCCGGTGCCTGGCTGGCGGCACGCTGGGCGGTCAGGCAGCCAGCGCTGCCACCCCTGGAGACGCTGTTACGGGAACGCCGCCTCACCCTATTGTTGGATGCCTTGAACGAGATGTCGGCGGATTTGATCCCCCTGTGGCGTGACTGGCTGCACACTCTGGCGCAGGAGACTCCAGGCACACGGGTGCTGTTTTCCTGTCGCAGCCTGGATTACAGTGTGACGCTGTCCTCCAAGACCCTGCCCGTGCCGCAGGTACGCATTGAGGCGCTGTCCGATGCGCAGGTGGAGGCCTTTGTGCAGCGCTACTGCCCCGAGGCCATCGCCGCCGCCCTGTGGCAGCAGCTGCGCGGCACGCCGCAACTGGAGCTGCTGCGCTCACCATATTACCTGAAATTGCTGGTGCAGCAGAGTAGCGACGGCCACATCCCACGCGGACGCGCCGCCCTGTTCACCGGCTTTGTGTGGCAAGCCCTACGTCGCGAGGTCGAGGGCGACCACCCGCTGTTCCTCCCCGACATGTTGGAAGCGCGTAACCGGCAGCGCCTGTTGCAGTACGGCCAGCCGCCACCGCCAGTGTTGCCCGAGCGTGGCCTGCTGTTGCCACGCCTGAGCACCCTGGCCTGGCAGATGCAGCAGCGCGGCGCGGTCCAGGAGTCGACCCAGGTGCGCCTGGCCTATGACGAGGCCGTGGCGCTGCTCGATCACCCCCGCGCCGTGGACATCCTGCACGCGGGCGAAGCCCTAGGCGTGGTGGATGAAGATCAGCCGCAGGACGCCGTGCTGTTCGTGCATCAGTTGTTGCAAGAGTATTTTGCTGCCCGCCGTCTGGCTCTTGCGTCACAACCAGCCCTGGTGCAGCAGCCCTGGCGTGCCACGGAGGTGGTGCCGGATCTGCAGACCACGCTGGCGACGCTGGCCGACAGCGACCCGCTGCCGCCCCTGCCCGGGACTGGCTGGGAGGAGACCACCGTACTGGCGGCGGCGATGGCGCGCCAGTCGGATGCCTTTATCGCGGCGTTGATGGAGGCGAACCTGCCGCTGGCTGGGCGCTGTGCGGCGCAGCCGAAGGTGCAGGTGTCGGAGGCGCTGCGGGGACGGCTGCGCCAGGCCCTGGTGGCGCGCACGCAAGACCCCACAGCCGATCTGCGCGCCCGCACTGCCGCCGGGCTGGCCCTGGGGCCCCTGGGAGATCCGCGCTTTGAACGGCGCCAGGGGCGGTATGGGGCGTACCTGCTGCCGCCCATGATCGCTATCCCCGGCGGCACGTATCGTATCGGCAGTGACGAGGGACATTACGCGCCTGAAGCGCCGGTGCACGCGGTGGAGCTGGCGCCGTTTGCCCTGGGGCAATTCCCGGTGACCAATGCTGAGTGGGCGCTGTTTATGCAGGCCGGTGGTTATGACGAGGAGCGCTGGTGGGAGGGGACTGAGGCGCAAGCCTGGCGGTGCGGTGAGAGCACGGCAGAGGGGGCGAAGCAGCAGTGGCACGAGAACCGGAAGACTGTACGGGAACATTTGGAGGAGATACGGCAGTGGCCGCAGCAAGGGCGTATGACGTCGAAACGACTGGAGAGCTGGGAAAGCTGGGTGAGCATGAGCGACGAGGCTTTTACAACGCAGTTGGACACCTGGTATCCGCCAGGGCGTCAAACCCAGCCAGCGTACTGGAATGACGACGCCTTCAATAAGCCGGCACAACCGGTGGTGGGGCTGTGCTGGTTTGAGGCACGCGCCTATTGTGCCTGGCTGAGTGCTCAGACTGGCGTGACCTTTCGTTTGCCTACGGAGGCCGAGTGGGAGGCGGCGGCCCGTGGACGAGAAGGGCGGCGTTATGCCTTCGGTGACGACTTCGAGGCCTCTTGCTGCAATGTCTTTGAGGCACATGTCCGCCGGACTACGCCCATCGGCGTGTTTCCGGGCGGGGCACCTCCCGAGGGGTTGGTGGACATGATTGGTAATACCTGGGACTGGACTAGTAGCCTGTTTGCCGATTATCCCTACGACGCTGTAGATGGTCGTGAGGAGGTTCATCCCACTTCAAGCGCCCGGCGCGTCGTGCGCGGCGGGTCGTGGGACGACGATTTTCTCGACGCGCGCGCGGCCTATCGCACCGGCAGCGCGCCCGGCAATCGCGACAACAGTCTCGGGTTGCGTCTGGTCCGGGTCGTCCCCAGTTCCCGATCACTGTCCATTTGAAGTTGCACTGAGTGATCGAGCAGGCCGGACGTACGCATCGCTTGGTTTACCAAGACCTCCGCAAAGCCCCTGGCTGTAGACATGGGGATATAAGGAGGTTTGGCCGTCCTCGGCCAACAGGGTTGAAACTACCGCAAAAACAGTGGTGACTTGCGGTATGAAAAAACCACACGCCACCAGTCTTCGACTCAGCAAGGAAGCCAAGCGGCTCTTGCGGGCACTGGCAGACAAATCGGCCATCAGTATGACGGCCATGCTGGAAGTGATAATCCGTGCCCACGCCAAACGCGAAGGGATCACGTGAGCGACCACCAGACATTTAAGTATAAACTGTACCTGAGAAAGCGCAGTAAACGGTTGCATCGCCAGATCAACGTCGGCGGGGCGATTCACAACTCCTGTATTGCGTTGCATCGCCGGTATACCGCCGGTACAAAAAATCGCTGGCGCTGTATACACTCCACGCCCACCTGGCCAAGCTGAAGCGGTTGCCCAAGTACGCCTGGTGGCGACAACTCGGCTCGCAAGCCATCCAGGACATTGCCCGTCGTATCGACAAGGGCTATCAACGCTTCTTCCAGAGCCTGAAGGAGCGCAAATCCGGAAAGACGACGCGGCGTGTGGGTCCACCGACCTTTCGCAAGGTTCGTAAGGCCAAGTCGTTCACCTTGACGCAAGCCAGCTGGAAGCTGCGTGGTGGCAACCGGCTGAAGATCGGGACCACGGTGTATCGCTTCGCGAAGTCCCGCGAGATTGAAGGCACCATCAAGACGGTGACCATCAAGCGTGATACCCTGGGAGAACTGTTTGTGTATTTTTCCTGCCTTGTCGAGTCTGAGCCTAGTGATCGAGTCATGACAGGTAACAGTGCAGGCTTTGATTTCGGGCTGACGACGTATCTCACCGGCAGTGATGGGACGGAGTACCACGCTCCGCAACCCTTCAAGCAGCGTCTGAAGGCCCTGGTGACAGCCAGCCGGAAGTTGGCACGCAAACAACGCGGCTCGTGCAATTGCCACCAGGCCAAGCTGCATCTGGCGCGGGTGCACCGGCGTGTGGCCCATGTCCGTCAGGCGTTTCACTGGGCTCTGGCGCACGACCTGTGCAGGCAGTACGACATCATCCGTCTGGAGACGCTGAACCTGAGCGGCATGAAAGCCCTGTGGGGCCGCAAGGTGTCGGACCTGGGCTTTGCCAGTTTCGTCGACATCCTGCACCATGTTGCCGCAAAAACGGGCGTGCTGGTGCAGCATGTGGGGCGCTGGTTTCCCTCGACCAAGTTGTGTGCCGCCTGTGGACACGTCAACGAGCCTATCACGCTCCGTGATCGGGTCTGGACCTGTGTCGCGTGTAAGAAGACCCATCGCCGCGATCTGAACGCGGCCATCAATCTCGATCAGGAAGGGGCGTCTTCCTGTGGGGGACATCCTGTCAGCCTGGCTTCGGCCAGCGTGGATGGTTGATCCCAGAATCCCCTGGCTTCAGCCATGGGGAGTACGTCAAGTCCAGAGCAGATGTCGGCCTCACCTGGCTCTGCGGGTAATCACCATCACCCGCCCGAGCAACTCAGAGGGTGGTGGCAGCGTAGGCGCCAGCAGTTCGATACGCCGTCCCACCCCCTGCACGAGGCGCACCCCCTGCGAGGTTTCGACAAACCCCTTGGCGCGCAAGGCCCCGAGCTGCTGGAGATGCGCACACAGTGCCTCTGGGCTCACGCCGGCAGCGATCGGCAGTTCCGTGGCCTCAAACATGTCATGATGATGCGCGTGCGGCTCGGGCGGGGTGGCCCGACGCTCGGCGCGCAGGCTCGCGAGATCGGGGGGAAAGAGCAGCGCTGGATCGACCCAACCTTGCACGGCGCGTACCGTTGGGGTATCGGGGGCGAGGCTCTGCAGTACGGCGGCGGCCTGGGTTAAAGCGTCGGGCGTCACGAGGTCCGTCTTGTTGAGCAGCAGGAGATCCGCTGACGACACTTGATCTTCAAACGTGCCCTCGAGGTCGCGTCCCGCGGCTAGCTGCTCGGCATTGACTACCACCACGGCCATGTCATCGCCGACCCACGCTGCAACCGGTTCCCGCCACAGGTGCAGCTGCGTGTCAAAGGGCAGCGCCACGCCGGACGTTTCAATGATGATACGCTCGGGCTGCACCCGTTCCCGCAGCATCTGCAAAGTCTCAATGAGGCTGTCGGATAGTTGACAGCACACGCAGCCGCCTTCGAGTTCGACATAGGCGTTGTCACCTTCCCCCAGCAGGGCTTTATCAATGCCCAAAGCGCCGAATTCGTTAGAGACCACGGCGACCCGGACCCCCGTGCGCTGGGCCTCTTGCAGAAGATGGCACACCAGGGTCGTTTTCCCCGCCCCCAAAAACCCCGACACTACCAAGACAGGAATCCGTTGCTCCACACACGCTCCTTCGAACCTAGGGCCAGGCCACATCGACACGCCAGACGGATAATGCCGTGCACAGCATCCTAGCACAATGCCCCTGATGTGGCGTATACTACCACTCACATGCTCTGGAGAGAGGTCGCACGCAGTGGAGTTTCTTGCATGCCTCGACACCGCCTGATCGCCATCCTGACCGTGACCCTGTGGGCTATGGCAGCTCTCGTGAGCTTGTCATGCACCTGCTGTGTCAGCATGGGATCAAGCTGTCCAGGCGTGTGTGCCACCTCACCCAGTGTCGTCTCCGACCGCGTGGTCTCTGTGCCGCTCCCGGTCACTCGTCTCGTGCTGTGTACGATGCCTTGTCTGCTCCATCCCTGTACGCCGGTTCCCACACCACCGCCGGAATTCCTCGCCCGGTCTCTTGCATAAGACATCTCATATCGTACCATGGTTAGGAGCACGAGCGCGCTGGCAGCTTGGCGCGCGCTGGTGCCGCGCTGCGCGTGGGATCCGTCCACGCCGGTGTGGTGGGGAGAGAGGGCACACACGCATGATTCACTGGCTTATCGACGCGGCTCTACGCAACCGCTTTCTCGTTGTGGCGGGTTTCCTCTTCGTTGCTGGTTGGGGCTATTGGGCTCTGCGCACCGTCCCCATTGACGCCATTCCCGATCTGTCGGACAACCAGGTGATTGTCTTCACGGATTGGCCAGGGCGCTCGCCGCAGGAAATTGAGGACCAGATTACCTATCCGCTCACCGTCAGTCTGCAAGGGCTGCCCGGCGTGCGCGTGGTGCGCTCGTCTTCCGCCTTCGGTTTTTCCATGATTAACGTTATTTTTGACGACGCGGTCGATATCTACTTTGCCCGCACGCGGGTGTTGGAGCGCCTGAGCTTGGCAGGCAAAGCGTTGCCGTCAGGGGTGGTGCCGACGCTCGGCCCCGATGCCACGGGCGTGGGCCACGTGTTGTGGTACACGGTGGAAGGGCCAGGCTATGCGCTGGCCGATCTGCGCGCCCTGCAGGACTGGTTCATCCGCTATCAACTCAACGCCGTGCCCGGTGTGGCGGAGGTGGCGAGTGTCGGTGGCGTGGTGCGGCAGTATCAGATTGATGTGGACGCCAACCGCCTGCGCGCCTTCCGTATCCCGTTCTCTGCCGTGGTCGATGCCGTGCTGCGCAGCCATCGTAACGTCGGCGGCAATGTCGTCGAAGCCAACGGCACCTGGACTGTCATCCGTGGTCTGGGACTTATTGAGCGCCTCAGCGACCTGGAGCAGATTGTCATCAGCGCCGAGAACGGCGTGCCTCTGCTGGTGCGCCAGGTGGCCGAGGTGAAAATCGGCGAGGCGTTTCGCGCTAGCGCCCTAATCAAAGGCAGCACCGAGGCGGTCGGCGGCGTGGTGGTGGCACGCTATGGGGTGAGCACCATTGACGTCATCCAGCAGGTGAAAGCGAAAATCACCGCTCTGGCTGCCGGACTGCCGCGTGGCGTTACTATCGTGCCCTTTTACGACCGCTCGGACCTCATCGTGCGGGCGGTGGACACGCTTAAACGCGCCCTGCTCGAAGAAACGCTTATTGTCACCCTGGCGCATCTGGTGTTTCTCATGCATCTGCGCTCGGTGCTGATTGTCACGCTGCCCTTACCCCTGGCCGTACTGATCACCTTTCTGGGCATGCGCTACCTAGGCATCAGTGCCAATATCATGTCCCTGGCGGGGATCGCCATTGCCATTGGTGTGCTGGTAGATGCGGCTATTGTGGTGACGGAGAACGCCTTCCGCTTCCTAGAGCAGCATCAGGTCGATACCCGCGACCGCCGTGCGGTGGCGGTTGCCGTGCGCCAGGCCACGCAGCTGGTGGGGCGACCGATCTTTTTCTCCATGGCGATTATCCTGCTGGCCTTCCTGCCGGTCTTTGCCCTGACCGGCCAGGAGGGCAAGCTGTTTCATCCGCTGGCTTTCACGAAAACGTTTGCCGTGGCAGGCGCCACGCTGCTGTCGGTGACGCTGGTGCCGGTGCTATGCACGCTGCTGCTCGGCGGCACGATGCACAGCGAGACGGCCAATCCGGTCATGCGGCCGCTGGTCTGGCTCTATCGTCCGCTGCTGCGCTGGGCCTTGCGACACCGCCTGCTTACTATCGGGGCGGCGGTGCTGGTGTTGGCTGGCGCTCTGGGCCTGGTGCCGAGCCTGGGGCGGGAATTCATGCCGCCGCTCAATGAGGGCGACCTGATGTTTATGCCGATCACCGACCCGGCCATCGCGCTGCCGCAGGCTATCGCCATTGTCCGACAGCAGAATGAGGCCATCCAACGTGTACCGGAAGTGGCGACCGTGGTCGCCAAGATCGCCCGGGCCGATACGTCGACGGACCCGGCGCCGCTGAACATGACGGAAACCGTAGTCCATCTCAAGCCCGTGGCGCAGTGGCGGCCTGGCATCACCCGTGAAAAACTCATCGGCGAATTGGATGCGGCCACCACCATACCGGGCGTGGCCAATATCTGGACGCAGCCGATTATTAACCGCATCAACATGCTGACCACGGGCATTCGCTCGGAAGTCGGCGTCAAACTCTTTGGCCAGGATCTGTCCGTCCTGGAAGAGAGGGCCCGGGCCGTAGCTGCGGTGCTGCAGCGTGTTCCTGGGGCGGCGGACGTCTATCCCGAGCAGGTCACCGGGGCGCCGTATCTCGACATCCGCATCAATCGGCTGGCCGCGGCGCGCTATGGACTTACAGTGGGCGCTATCCAGGACGTGATTGAGACAGCCGTCGGTGAGACCAACCTGTTCATGACCATCGAAGGGCGCCAGCGTTTCCCGGTGCGCGTGCGCTACGCCCCATCGTATCGCAGCAGTCCCGAGGCCCTGGCCAGTGTGCCAGTGCCAGCGCCTAACGGCGTGCAGATCCCTCTGGGGCAGGTGGCGGACCTCAAGCAGGTGAGTGGCCCGTCGATGATCAGCAGCGAAAACGGCCTGCTGGTGGTCACAGTGCTGCTCAATGTGCGCGGGCGGGACGTGGGCAGCTTTGTGGCCGAGGCCAAAGCGCTGGTGGCAGCGACCGTACCACTGCCGCAGGGCTCGTACCTGGAGTGGAGCGGGCAGTATGAGCATGAACTGCGGGCCCGCCAGCGTTTGCAAATCGTCATCCCAGTAGTGCTGGCGGTCATTTATCTCCTGCTGTATCTGACCTATCACTCGCTGCTGGAGGCGGCGCATGTGCTGCTGGCGGTGCCTTTTGCCTTGTCCGGGGGGATTTATCTGGTCTACGCCCTGGACTACAACATCTCAGTCGCCGTGCTGGTCGGCTTTATTGCGCTGTTTGGCACCGCGGTGCAGACCGCGGTGGTGATGGTGATCTATCTGGAAGAGGCCGTGGTGCGTCAGCGCCAGGCTCTGGGCGGACGGCTGACGCGGGCGGCGCTGCTGGAGGCGGTCACCGCGGGGGCACTGCTGCGCTTGCGCCCCAAGGTGATGACGGTCTCGACCGTGGTAGCGGGGCTGCTGCCACTTATGTGGAGTCATTCGACCGGGGCGGAGGTGATGAAGCCTCTGGCCGCGCCTGTGTTAGGCGGCATGGTGAGCTCCCTCATCCACGTGCTGCTGGTGACGCCCGTGATCTTTTATTGGCTGCGGGAGCGCGAGCTGCGTCGGGAGGAACAGAGGGAGGTGGTTGAGACCGACCGCGCCCTCAGTCTATCCACAACACAAGAGGAGTGAGACATGCAACGCATCATGGTACGCACGGTATTGGGGAGCGTCGTGCTCGCAGGTCTGTCCCTGGGAACGGTCTGGAGCACTGATCTGAAAATGATCCAAAGCCAGAAGGCCCAGGAACTCGTGGTCACGCTGCTGAGCGCGTCAGGGCAATGGGCGCAGGGCAAGAACACGTTTGTGCTGGAATTCAGCGCGGCGTCGACTAAACAGCCAGTGGACGTGGGGAAAGTCACGCTGAGCACCAGCATGCCCATGCCGGGTATGGCGCCAATGCTGGCTGGTGCGACACTGACGCCCGATAAAACCCCAGGGCGCTACCTGGGGACGATTAGCTTTCCAGACAGTGGGGCCCGGCAAGTCACGGTGGTCTGGGATGGGCCAGCGGGCAAGGGTTCGACGCGTTTTTCCGTTTCGGTGCGCTAGATGTCCATTGTAGAAATACGCTGCAAGTTTTCCAGGGTTTCCCCTGGGAGCGCCGGGCTCCAGCATGGCTTCCGGAGCCGGGCTGGAGCCCGGCGCTCCCAGGGGGGGCACTGGCGTAGGAAGGTGTCCACTGAGCGCGGTTCAGGCGCTAGCAAGGGTCAACGTGACGCGGCACCAGGGTGCTCCCGATACCGCCAGTAGAAGGACCATCCCCATGTCACTGTACAGAACGCTCTTGCTGGTCGGGCTCCTCGGGTGGGCCGTGCTCATCTTTGATACAGGCTGGGCACAGGTGGCGCGGGCGCTGGGAGAGGTCACGGTGGACGACCTCGTGGCGCAGGCCCTGGCGGACAACCTGGAGCTGCACGCCACGCAGGCGGAAGTGGGTGCGGCGCAGGGGCGCCTGCAACAGGCCGGATTGCGCCCGAATCCTGTGCTGGAACTGGGCGTGCAGCACAATGTCGCGGGTCCGGACAACAACCTCACGGCCAGTGTGACGCTGCCGCTCGATCTCAATGGCCGGCAAGCCGGGCGCCTTGGGGTAGCAAGCGGCGAACTCGAGATGAAGCGCGCCCAAGTGGCGGAGCGGGCGCGGCGGCTGCGGGCTGAGGTGCGCCTGAAGGCCGGGGAGCTGCTGGCGGCGCAGCGCAACCTGCGCTTGACCGAGGAACTTTTACAGATCAACCAGCAGGCCCTCGGCCTGCTGCAGAGTCGTGTCAGCCGGGGGGCCGCGCCACCGCTGGAGGCCAATCTGCTGCGGGTGGAGGTCAATCGCCTCGATGCCAGCCGCCACCTGCGCGCCAGCCAGGTCGAGGTGCAGGCCTTATACCTCAAAACCCTGCTGGGCCTGGGGCCGGACGCCCCATTGCGGCTCCAGGGTGACTTGCGTACGCCGCCGGTTCTCCTGGAGCGTGACGCGGGTCTGGCGCAGGCTCTGGCGCAGGCTCTGGCAACGCGTCCAGATCTGCTGATGGCTCAGGCTGAGGTGGCCATGGCCGAGGCGGCGGTGCGCAAAGAGCAGGCCGAAGGCCGCTGGGACGCCAGCGTCAACGTCGGCTATATGCGCCAGGATGCGGGCTACGATCTGCGCGGCCTGACAGCGCGTGGCGGGACGCAGCCCATCCAAGATGTCTTTCATTATGTCGGCGCTGGTGTTGCCATCACCCTACCCGTACGCCAGCAGAACCAGGGCAACATTGCCGCGGCGCTGGCCTCAGTGACCGCGGCCCAACGCCGCCTGACTCTAGTCACCCTGACGATTCGTCAAGAGGTCACTGCCGCCTTTACCCAGTATGACGCCAGCCAACACGCTCTCGACATCTATACACACGGCGTACACGAGGTGGCACGCCAGAACCTGGCGGTGGTGCGCCAAGCCTATGAACTTGGGCGCTGGTCGTTACTCGACCTGATTGCTGAGCAACGCCGCTATCTCGACATCGCAACTGGCTACACGGAGTCCTTGAAACAGGTGTATGACGCTGTGCTTGAGATCGAACGTACGGTAGGTACACCGGCCCGGTAATCCCAAGGAGAGCAGCATGGAGCAACAAAGCGCGAGGACGCAGCACCATCGGCTGCTGCGTGGTCTAACATGGAGCGTCGCGGCCCTGGGTCTCATGGCTCTGGGGGCCAGCGGCGCCTTCCTGGGGCCGCACTATCTCGGGAGCGTCCTGCCCTGGAGCCTGGTGCCACCCCCAACGCCTGCCCCGGCTGTGCCATGGACGGCGGCGCCAGCCCTGGCCAGTGCTCCAGCCGCTGCCACGGAGGTCATCCTGTCGCCCGAAGCCGTGAGCCGGGCAGGGATTACGACGGCCAGGGTGGAGGTGATCGCGGCGCAGCAGGTGATACAGGTGCCGGGCACGGTGACGGCGGACGCCTACCGTGAGGTGAAAGTCGTGCCGGTGCTCGGGGGGATTGTCACGCAGGTGCATGTGGAGCTTGGCACCACCGTCAAGCGCGGCGCCCCGCTGGCGACGCTGCTCAGTACAGAGCTGGCGGAGGCGCAAACCAAATATCTCGCCATGCAGGCCACGCGCACGGCGGCACAGCAGAAGCTGCAGCTCACGCAGCAACTGGTGGAGATTGGCGCGGCCAGCCGGCAGGAACTCGAAGACGTCACGGCGCTGCACGCCAACCATGCCGCTGACGTGGAAGCCGCCCGCCAGCGCCTCCGTCTCCTAGGGCTCACTCCGGCACAGCTCGCGGCGCTACAGCATCCGCATCAGGTGATGGCCGAGGTCGTGGTGCACGCCCCGATAGCTGGTGTGATCACCGGCCGCACCGCGAATCTCGGCCAGGTGGTCAGCATGGGGCAAGAGCTGTTCGTGGTCACGGATCTGTCAAAGGTCTGGGTGATCGGCGACCTTTACGAGCCGGACGTGCCGCTGGTGTCCCTAGGCGCCAGCGCTGTGATGACTAGCCCGTCCGCACCGGGCCTGACCCTGCACGGGCGTGTCAGTTATATAGATCAGCGTATAGACCCCCAGACGCGCACGGTGAAACTGCGGGTCGAAGTGGCCAATCCGCGTGGCCAGTTGCGTCTTGGCCTCTACGTGACCATGGTGTTGACTACACGCCACGAACGCCTTATCGTGGTGCCACGCGCCGCGGTGCAGACGCTTGGAGAGCGGCAGGTGGTCTTTGTCACCACCCCGGACGAGGCGGGTACCTTTGTCGCCCGGGCCATCCACACCGGCCCACCGCATAGAGATTTTGCCACCATCCGGGGCGGGGTCGAGCCTGGTGACCTGGTGGTGACAGAGGGCAGCTTCTTGCTGCGCGCCGAACTGCTGCGCAACGCCCCGGCGGGTTTTTAAGCTGCTGGCCGCAAGCGAGCGTCAACGGACCCAGCGTGGGATTAGCGACACGCAGTGGCACAACTTTGCAGTAGCTTTTGATCTCTTCACTCAGCATCTCCAGATTTTCGTCGATGAGATCCTCCGTGCCGATCTCGACTTAACCTCCTTCGCTGGCGGCGCCTATGCCTCCTTCGCCAATGGCGCGGTGGGGTTCGACGGCTTCACGGGGGAAAGGATCCAGGCGGGTGGTGGTATTTTATGGGTGGACAATGTGCAGGTTGGGGCTGCTGCGGTCCCCGAACCAGGGAGCCTGGCGTTGTGTCTGCTTGGCGTCATCGGACTCTTAGCGTGGCGGATACGCCAGTGTCGCTTGCTACAGCATCCGTCCGCCTAACATACCCTTCCCCCGACGTTTGAGGCGTTGCCCAGCCCCCCTGCCTCTGTCATACCCAGAGGGCAGGGGGGCGCGAGGTGTCGCCTACGGCTTCAGTGCCAGCCTCCGCATTGCGCCACACTCCTACTGCAGCATCTGCAAGGAACCACCTGCCATCCGTCGTCCCCTGATACTGCGGCAAGGGTGGCGTCCGTGCTCCCTGGGCTAGACAGCTCCCGCCACCTCGGGCTATAGTGCACGGCAAGACTTATCATCACCCGATTGCAGGCGATGCTCACGCCGTGCGACGTCACAGCCATCTGAGGAGTTTTGTATGGTACCCCCAGAGGGTCGATGGTCCTTGCAAGCCTTTCTCGATGCGGTCGAACAACGACTCGCGGTGTACTCCGCAAAAGAACTGCGTTCTATTGTGCGCGTGTTTGCTCAGGGCACGCCCGCGGCCTCACGGCAGGCGTTTCTGGATTTGTTGCAGTCAGCTGGCGCCACGGTGGCGGTGGCCCAGACTGAAAGCATTACCGTGGCCCTGTTGGCAGACATCGCCAACAGGGCCGACGAGCTCAATACCGCCATCCAGTCTGCCGAGGGCTGGGACGACTACCATGAAGAAGACAGTTTGGGGCCGTATGTCGCGTTCGTCGAGCCGCTTACGGACCTTTTTGAGCGTACGATGTTGCTCTTCGACACTGGCAACGTCAGCCTGGCACGCTCGGCATACTATGAGCTGTTTCAGCTCTTCGGGCTCGAAGATGAGTATGGACGTGGGGTCCGCGTTGACGATCTCCCCGATGTGGACATGCGCGCCGCGCGGACACGTTACCTGCGAGCGGTCTATGACACCGAGCCTCCCGCGCAGCGTCCCGCCGTCCTCTTCCAGGAGATGGGTGCCGTGCAGGCATGGGTGGCCGGCCCACGTCCGCGCCTAGAAGACGTGATGCAGATTGCCGCCCAGCCGTTGCCGGACCACGCGCAATTCTTCGCTGATTGGCTGGCATACCTGCGTACGCAGCCCGGGAGTGATGCCGACGCCTGGCTCCGTGAAGTGGTGCGTCTGGGACAGGGGACCGCCGGTCTCGCTGCACTCGCACGCGCTGAGGGGCAGCAGCATCCGCATGCCTATGTGGATTGGTGTGCTGCATTAGTGGCAGAAGAGAACATGCCCGCAGTCCTAGCGGCAGCCCACGAGGCGCTACGGGCCCTGCCCGAGGGGCTGGCGCTGCGGGCCGAGGTGGCGGATTACCTCTGCACAGCTGCCTCGCATCTCCAGGAGATAGAGACCCTACGGATCGGACGGTGGGAAGCCTTGCGGGCCGCGCCCACGTTGGTGCGCCTGCTAGATGTCTGGGAGATCGCCCTAGAGGGGATTGCACGGACCGCGCGCATGCATGAAGCGGCCCTGCACCTGCAGCACGCACGAGAGCATCCCGCCCCCCAGGCCATCGATCCTACGGCACAGGCAGTCCACGAGGGCCCGATGCTTCCCAGCAAAACGCTCCTCGCCCATGCGCACCTGCTGGCCGGGAACTGGGACACGGCCCAGCAACTGGCGGCACGAGAACAAGTGCTCGGCTGGAGCAGCGGGTACAACATTCAAGGGCTGGTGGTGGCGTGTTGCCTCGTCCAGCTGTCCGGGGTCTTCCCTGAGACGCTGCCGCACAATCTGACCCAACTGTGGCAGTTGGCTCTCCAAAGCAGCGTTGGGGCCGAACCCTGGTATGGCGTGGACGTGGATGCCGCCAGCCTGTTGGTCCGTTTGCAGCACGTCTACACCGCGTCGTTACCCATGACGCCGTGGACGAGTCCCCAACAGCCTGTCATGCTACTGACGTGGTGTCTCGACGTGGCGCAGCAGCGTATCGAGGCGATTGTGAGCAATCAGCACCGGGGGAGTTATGACAAGGCGGCGCTGCTCTTGGCCGCTTGTGTCGAAGTCGGACGCTTGCAGGGCATGGCGCAAGAAGCCGAGGAGCTGTGTGCCGAGATTTGCCAGCGCTTCCCACGCCACCGCGCCTTTCAGACAGCGGTACAGATGGCCTTGCCACGCTAAGAGGTGCGCCGCGACGCCGCGACCCTCTCAAGCATACGTCGTCCCCAGCACCCGTGCGGCGGCCAGCACCACCGTGACCGCCTGGTCACACGCCTGGCGCAGACGCGGGGAGCCAAAACCGGGTTTCCAGGTCGGATGATAGCATTCGTCCGAGACGATGAGCAGCGCTCCCAGCGCACAGCCACGATACTGCGCTACGGCACAGAGTGCCGCCATTTCCATATCCACAGCATGAATGCCCGCGTCCTGGAAGCGTTGGATCTTCTGCGGCGTTTCGCGGTAGGGCGCATCTGTCGTCCATATGGGGCCCGATGTCAGAGCGGTCCCATGCTGCAGCGCCTGTGCCTGGAGCACCGTCTGGATCTGGGGCGAGGTGCGGGGCACTACCGCAGCGGGCACGTAGTGATACGACGTGCCCTCCTCACGCACGCCATACGTGGGCAGCACCAGATCGCCAATACGATAGGGTGGCACTAAGACGCCGCAAAAGCCCAGATAGATGACACACCGGGCGCCCAGCGCGATCAGCTGCTCCAGCAGCATGACGGCCATCGGAGCCCCCATCGGGGAGGCAATCAGGGCAAAGGGGACATCGGCGGGCTGATACAGGGCTTGACGTTGGATCGGTGTAGGTTGGGCGGCAGGCGCGCCGAGAGCCCGTAAGAGTCGATGTTCCAGCACCGGGATCAGCGGGAGGACGACGGTCGGGCGTAGCCCAACGCTGGCGCTCGTGAGACCGCGTTGGGCCAGGAAATGCCCGACAAAGTCTCCTGGCGCAATGCGTGCTTCAATCTCAGGGGAAAAAAACTCAGAAGGCGTCATATGTCTATGATTCATGGTAAAGTTTGGTGTGACGCACGGCCGTTACCGCGCAGGAGTGGGCCCCGCCGTCACACCATCGAGCAGCGTCTGCACGCGGGTGACATCCTCGGCGCTGGCGCCTTCCACAATATGCACCAGGCGGTCACGTTGGCGGAGCAACACGCGGCGAGACGCCTGGTGCCAGAGATGGCCGCTCTTGTCCTCCAAGTCGTGCCGAGTCCCGCCGGGGTATTTTAACGCCAGGAGTTTGCCATAGCTCTGGGCAAATTGCTGCGCCTCGCTCACGGAGTTCCAGGCGGTGACTGATACCAGGAGCAAGTGCCCGGTCTCGCCCTGCTCAAACAGCTCATAGCGATCGCCACGCCACCCCACGACACTCTGACGCGCCTCCTCTTCCGGCAAGAACTGTTGGAGGATGACCGAGAGTAAAAACTCGCCGAGCACGTCACGCCGCAGTTTTTTCCAGGGTGGCGGCAGGGCGTCATCCGGGAGTTGCAACGTCACCTCCTGCGGCAACACAGGCGCTGCCGCAAAGTATTGCTCAGGATGCAGAATCTGGGAGGTTGACACCGGTGGCTGTTGATACACCCGCTGGAGGCTTTCCCATCCGCCGCGCTCCAGAGCCGCTTTGACAAAGCGCAAACCATGCACATAGGGAAACACCAGCTGTTGCCGGAGAATCAGCGGGGCTTTGGCATACACCTGAAATTGGTCGCCAAGTAAGGCCCCCCCAGCTTGGATTAACGTGTGTAGATCCGGCATGTCGTCCATGGTCAGGCCCATGGGTTCGAGCAGATACATCAACATGACTGCGGTGGCATCACCCTCAATGAGGGCTTTGCGGGCCAGCGTGAGGTCCGAGTGGTCCTTGACGAGATCAAAATTGCGCTGCAAATCGTAATGCTGATCCTGGATGGCGTGCACCAGCTCATGCGCCATCACTGGCTTTTGGACAAGTTGTGGCAACCAATCTGCGATAAAAAACGTGCGCTGTTTGGGATCATAATAGCCGGCGGCCTGTTCGGTGAGGAGGTCGAGGACAAACTCCTTGAGGCGAAAGTCTGGTGCCAAGAGACCCCATTGGACCATCGACTTACGCTCCGCCTCCCACTCATCCGGCGACAGGGCCTCCTGCGCCAGGGTCAGCACCGCTGCCCGAATCGCCTCACGGGTCCGCACGGCACGCTGGATGGGGCCTTGCACCGGAAGACGCCGTAGCGTTATCACATGCTGAAGTACCTCCTCAAACGCCGTCAATAACGGCTGCGCGGGCTCTTCCGCCATTGCCGGTCTTGCCAGCCCGTAGAGCCACACACCGAGCACTGTCACACCAACAATCAGCCAGGAGGAGCAATGGAGCGGGCGATGTCGCACGTGATATGTCCCTCGACAGCAAGTACAATAATGCAGCCCTGTCATCTCTAGAGCCCTGTCATCTCTAGAGAGCGTACGTATTGTAGCGTATTCACCGTCAGACGGCACCAGGACGCTACACCTCTCGTGTGTAGCGCCGGACGATGTCGCTGACCCTTCTCCTGTGGCCGCACGCGCACGTCCCGGCGGTATTGTGGGGCGAGAGCGACCGTATGGGCGTGCGTTGGCCGGCCTCTATCGTCAGTCACCACCTTGCCTTCGGGCTTGGACGCGCCATCACCGCGTCGAGTGCCAATCCTCTCGCAGCGATACGAGGGGGCCGTGTGGCTCAGAAAACAGTTGACACCCGTGTCTAGCCTGCGTATAGTTAGACGACTCCTACTTCAGAGTCCTCAGGATGTTAGATTACATCTCGCACTTCCGCCGTTTCAACATTCCTCTGATGTAGGTCGTAATTGCCGGTTACCCCCATAGCGATCTCAGAGCTGAGGATGTCACACTGGCTATCAGCCGCATGTTTCCTGTATGTATAAGGCTCCGTAGGGCAGTGAAAGCGTACAGCTGGCGGGAATCGCTGGTGTGTGTTGTCTCGTGTACCGTGACAGAGAGCCACCCCACACGCAAATAGACGTTTTGCCTGTCCATGGTCAATATGATACCGTGGTATTTCTCACCTTTGTTAGTTACCCATATTGAAGAAGATGTCTTGTACCGATCTACATAACATGGTGGTTGCTCGCTGCTGTCCGCATGGCGATGCGCCACTCCCTTGCCTCAAGTCCTCGCGGGAGGCTGGAGGCTATGTGCTGGAGAGTCCCAGCCGTCTTGTGGTGCGTGTGACGGCTGCGCGATGGCTTTCCCGGCCCTTCCCGATCTGCGTCCATTCGATGATCCATCATGCAAGTGACCTGGAGGTTGATGAGTCCTATGCCAGCAGAAGAGACTGTGATCGATATCAGCAGTGTGCTCCACAAAGGGCGTTTAAACATCGTTGAATTAAAAGAGATGAGTATCTCAGAGTTATCGGAGGTGGCGAAACAGCTCAATGTCACAGGGGCGAGCGGACTCCGGAAGCAAGAACTGATCTTCAAAATTCTTGAAGCACAGACCGAGAAGAATGGCTTGATCTTTGGTGAAGGGGTGCTGGAAATCTTGCCGGATGGTTTTGGTTTCTTACGAGCACCGAGTTACAACTACCTCCCAGGTCCAGACGACATCTATGTTTCCCCTTCCCAAATTCGGCGCTTTGATCTCCACACGGGCGATACCGTGTCGGGGCAAGTACGGCCTCCCAAAGAGAGTGAACGCTATTTCGCGCTGCTCAAGGTCGAAGCGATTAACTACGAAAACCCCGACTTTACCAAAGATAAGATTCTCTTCGATAACCTCACGCCGCTTTACCCTGATGAACGGATACACCTCGAAACCAAGCATGGAGACATCTCCACGCGCATCATGGACTTGCTCACGCCCATTGGCAAAGGGCAACGTGGGCTCATTGTCGCTCCCCCACGAACTGGAAAGACCATGCTTCTCCAGTCCATGGCTCACAGCATCACTCAAAATCATCCTGAAATTGTCCTCATCGTGCTGCTCATTGATGAACGCCCTGAGGAAGTCACGGACATGCAGCGCTCCGTGAAAGGC
>SXGT01296792.1_pt1 | contig 124592 bp, 102 predicted proteins | sample 3176221 | NCBI WGS metagenome assembly SXGT01 (sample SAMN11356862, study PRJNA531348) | freshwater metagenome | isolation source: freshwater sample F1-120 | place: China: Fuxian Lake, Yuxi | collected 2017-12-25 | reverse complement strand
GCCGGTCTTCGATGCGTTGTATGCCGGGTTGCCGCGCGTGGCGTGATAGGCCGCCGTCGAGCTAACGGTGATCAGCGATCCGCGGCTCGCCGCGAGCAGATCGTGGAACTTCGTGGCGCAGGCCATCAGGCTGTTGAGGTTGACATCCATCACGCGCTGCCAGCCGGCCATCTCGAATTCGGCGCGCTTGTAGAGGACTGTTCCCTGCGAGAGCACGAGCACATCGAGCCGCGGGAATGGAGGCGTGCAGGCGTCGATGGCGGCGAAATCCGAGACGTCCATATGTACATAGTGCAGTCCGCGCAGATCGCTGCCTTCTTCGCCGGCGTAATCCTCGGCGCGGGCGCGCGTACCCCAGACGTGAACATCCGCGCCGTGATCGAGAAAGGCGCGTGCGATCCCATTTCCGATGCCGCTCGATCCGCCGACAACGAGCACGATCTTTCCGTTGAAGTCGAGAGGATTCATCTTGTCTATCTCGGATCGCCGGTGCGCAAGTGCTCGCGCAGGAGAGCGTTCACTTCGGACGCCGCTTCGATTTGCGGCATGTGGCCGGTGTTGTCAAGCACGTGTGCTTTGACGGCGGCCGGCAGGCCCTTGGCGTCGGATGGCGAGACAATACTATCCGCGGCGCCCCATATACAGAGCATGGGGACTGCAATTTTGGAGACGCGATCACGGAAGTGAAGCGATTGCTTGCCATTGTGGAAGGCTGCCGCGGCAATAGTACGCAGAGCGTCGCCGACACCGTCGATGCGCTTGTATTTCAGCGTTTCCTCGACGAGATTGCGCGTGACACGTCCGGAATCAGCGAAGAGCAGTTCGAGCGCCGCCTGCATGTCCTTGCGGCGTTCTGCGGCGACGAAGCGATCGATGTAATCCTGGTTGATGAAGTCGCCAAGCCCCGCGGGTCCGAGCATTGCAAGGGACGCGACGCGTGCCGAATGCTCAAGCGCCAGTGCGAGGATAACCGCAGCACCGAAAGAGTGGCCTATCCAGTGGGCGCGAGCAATTCCGGCGGCTGCGCACCAATCGTTTAGTACGCTGGCGAAATCCGAAATGAGACCCGAACCGGCGTTTTTTGTAGACTGTCCGTGGCCAGGAAGATCCACTGCGAACACGTCGCGATCGGCCGCAAGCGCGTCGAGATTCAGGGCCCATCCTGTCGAATCGCCGCCAAAACCGTGGACGAATACGGCGGGAGCGGCAGTGCCCGGAGTCCTGGCAGATATTTTTGTGTACGCGATAGTGAATTCACCGATGGTAACGGTCGAAGGGCCGCGAGCAGTGTCGGATTCGCCCACCGCTTCAGGGACAAAGTTTTTCGTGAAATCTTCGACAAAAGCATCGATGGCCGCATCGGATGTCGATGCATCCGCTAGCACGCCGAGCAGAGCGCCCACAGGCAGCGTTGCGCCGACAGCGGCGACCTGACGGCGGAACAAGCCGGCTGCGGGCGATTCAAGCGCACCCGCGATTTTGCTCGTCTCGATGTAGACGATTTCGTCGCCCTTTTTCACTGCATCGCCGGGATGCAGTTTCCATTCCGCGACAGTACCTTCGTCCATCGACAGGCCCCACTTGGGCATGGTGATCGCACAAATGGAGTCGGCCATCGGCAGGGTTACGCGCGGCCTGCCTGCACGCCGAGCGTCGAACGCACCGCTGCAATGACGTGCGCCGGACCGGGGACGTATGCGTCCTCCAACGGCGGCGAGAAGGGAACCGGTGTATGCGGCGGCGTGACCTGCATCACGGGGCCGCGCAGCGACGCAAATCCTTTCTGCGCCGCAAGCGCGGCGACATCGGCCGCCATGCCGCAACGAGGGCCGGCCTCGTCCACGACGACGAGGTGCCCCGTCTTTTCAATGCTGTCGAGAATGGTGTCTTCATCGAGCGGCGAGGTTGTGCGTAGGTCGATGATTTCGGCGGAGACGCCTTCCTTTGCCAATTCTTCGGCCGCAGCCGCGGCCACGTGGACCATGCGTGCGAGTGCGACAATCGTCACGTCGTCACCGTCGCGGACGATGCTCGCTTCGCCGAAGGGAATCGTGTACGCCTCATCCGGCACGTCCGTGGCGAGGTCGTAGAGTGTTTTGTGCTCGAAAAAGATCACCGGATCGTTGTCGCGAATGGCTTGAATCAGCAGGCCCTTGGCGTCGTAGGCGTTCGATGGCACGACGCACTTGAGTCCGGGGATGGACGTGAAAATCGGATATAAACATTGGGAGTGTTGCGCGGCCGCGCGGAAACCGGCGCCGATCATCGTACGCACGACCAGCGGCGTCTGCGCTTTGCCGCCGAACATGTAGCGGAACTTTGCCGCCTGATTGAAAATCTGATCGAAACACACACCCATGAAGTCGACAAACATCAATTCCGCGACGGGACGCAGACCCGTGCACGCGGCGCCGGCGGCCATGCCCATGATCGCGGACTCGGTGATGGGCGTGTCGATGACGCGCCCGGCGCCGAACTCGCCGAAAAGTCCCTTTGTCACGCCGAGCACGCCGCCGTAGGCGTCGACCTGTCCGGAGCCGCCCTGTCCACCGGCGACGTCCTCGCCCATGACGACGACGGTCGGGTCGCGGCGCATCTCGAGCCGCAGTGCTTCGTTGATCGCTTCGCGATAAGTTTTCTTCGGCATGTTCGGCTCCTCGTCAGTAAGAAACGTATACGTCGGTGAGAAGATCTTTGGTCGTCGGGAAGGGCGCCTTCTTGGCCTCCTGCACAGCCTCGTTGATAAGGCGCGCGACCTCGGCGTCGGCGGTGTCAAAGTCGGCTGCAGTGATCGAGGCCTTAGCGGACGCAGTGCTCCGGAAGATTTTCAAGCAATCGCGCGACGCACGGAGCGATTCCAGTTCCTTTGGCGAACGGTAGACCTGCGGATCGCCGACGAAGTGGCCATAAAACCGCATCACTTGTGCTTCGATCGCGCTGGGTCCGCCGCCGGTGCGTGCGCGGTTGATCGCCTCGCCTGCAGCGGTGTGCACCGCGAAAAAGTCCGATCCATCCACCTTGACCGCTGGCATGCCCATCGCGCCCGCGCGGCCCGCGATGTCCTTCGACCCGCAGTGGTAGTCGACGCCGGTGCCTTCGCCATAGCCGTTGTTTTCAAAGACGAAGATGCAGGGCAGCTTCAATACGACCGCCATGTTGAGCGCTTCAAAGGTTGTGCCCTGGTTCGACGCGCCGTCGCCGACGAAGGCGATTGCGACAAAGTTTGTGCCGCGAGTTTTTGCAGAGAGCGCTGCGCCGATGGCGAGCGGAGGACTCCCTCCGACGATCGCGTTTGCGCCGAGCATGCCTTTCTTGAGGTCGGCGATGTGCATCGAGCCGCCCTTGCCACCGCAGAGGCCGTCGCGCTTGCCGTAGATTTCCTTCATCATCGCCTTCACGTCGCAGCCTTTGGCGATGGAGTGGCCGTGCCCGCGGTGCGTGCTGCCGATATAGTCGTGATCGCCCAGGTGCGCGCAGACGCCGGTGGCGACGGCTTCCTGACCGGCGTAGAGATGCACGAACCCGGGGATCTCGCCCGTGGTGAATTCGACGTTGATCCGCTCCTCGAACTCGCGGATCGTCTTCATTGTTTTGTACGCGGACAAAAGCGCCTTGCGATCCATCGTCTCCGCCTCCGCGCGGCCCGTGTGCAGCCCTGGCCGCAATTCGTTGAGACTACTCCGCGGAAAGCCATCCGCGCAATACTCATTTCCTGTATAGATGCCTTTTGTTGTCCTCTCGCTATGCCCGGCGGATGGTGAGTCCACCGTCCACCGGTAACGCGACGCCGGTGATGAAGGAGGCCGCGGGCAGGCACAGGCTTAGCGTCGCGTGGGCGACTTCCTCCGGTTCGCCATAGCGGCGGAGGGCCGTGCGGCGGCGGGCGTAGACCTGCTTGTCTTCGTCGGCGATGCCTGCGGTCATACCGGTGTTGATGGGACCGGGACAGATGGCGTTCACGGTAATGCCTTCCTTGCCGAGTTCGACCGCGAGCCCGCGCGTGAGCCCGATGACGCCCGTCTTCGCCGCGGCGTAGGCGCTGTTACCGGGCGTCGCGCCGAGACCTTCGGTCGAGGCGATGTTCACAATGCGCGCGCCGTCGGACTTCCGCAGGTACGGCAAGGCTGCGCGCACAAGACGCATCTGCGCAGTGAGCAGAACGCGCAACGTAAGATCCCAGCTATCCAGATACGAATCTGCATCGATGGGCGTCGGGATCGCGATGCCTGCGTTGTTGATGAGGATGTCGAGCCCGCCGAACTCGCGCGCGGCGGCCGCCGTAACGACTTTGATCTCGTTATCGCTCGTGACGTCGAGTGTCCACGCCTTGGCGTCTCCGCCAGCGGCTTTAATTTCGGCGACAACGGCTTCCACGGCATCGCCGTTCCGGTCGGTCGCGGCGACCCGCGCGCCTTCATCGGCGAAGAGCATCGCGGTGGCGCGGCCCATGCCGCTGGCGCAGCCGGTGATGAGCACGCGGCGTCCGGCGACGCTGCGGCTGAGTTTCGTGAGTCGTGGCATTGTTGTGTCCCTTTATCTAGGTTTAGCGAGACGTTCCAGCGCGTCGTTCATCGCCGTCGGCGTGCCATGATCAACCCAACACCAGTTGTGGTGCTCGATGAAACGCTCGGCAACCGCCGGCGCACTGGGGATGTATCCCGGCGCGCTTTCGCCGTATCCGGCGACCAGTACCGTGCTGTCCGGCACCAATCGCTGCGCAGTCAGTTGATAATCCACGAAACTCTCCGCGGGCATCAAGACGAACTTCACGCGGCCGAAATCGACCATGTGCAGGCTGATCGTTCGCCCTGCGTTCAGCGCCGCGCGCCAACTCAGCCCCATCGCGGCCAGGTTGCGATCGAAGGACTTAGCATTCGTATCGGCGAGGACGCGACGCTGGTCCGTCTCGGCGAACCCATCCGATTCGCGTGGTGCAAGCGCCACGAAGTCACTGCGCACAGTTACCTCAGTCATCGGAAATCGCTCCGTCGCCGACCACGCCCGTCGCATCGCGTCGTGCAATCGACCGGCCAATTCTGCGCGGCGAGGATGCGTGCCGTCATTATATTTCCCGGCCACGACGTCGCCGCTGCAGCCGGAGAAATATAGATAGGCCACACCGGGTAGTTCCGATTCCATCCGCCTCCGGGCCGCTCCGACGAAATCCGCCGACACACCACCTTTTCCGTAGTAGCTCATCGGATGCACGGCGTAATTCGAGAACGCGGCGATCGGCTTGTCACCGTTCCAAAAGCTGATCGTGCGCAGCATCGGATCGATGAGGCCAACTGGCGCGGTGTGCATCGCGGGATCGGGAGTTGAGCTGTTGCGTGGGAAACTTGCCGTTCCGTCTGCCGCAACCACGCGACGGTTCGACGCAATCTCGTACACTTCCGCGCTGCCAACGCCATAGTGTGTCACCGACTGCGCCTGCGCGATTGCTGTTTTCAGTGCAGCCGACGAACGGACGATGCAATCACGCACGAAATCTGCGTCGCAGAGGCTGCGCGGCAATCCGACCTCGTCAAGCAGCTTCTGCGCAGTAAAGTCCGCCACCGGCGTATCGTGCTGATGGACCGCCGCGAGTAACACGCGCTCGCGCGTCGTGCCCGCCGCCTGCGCAAGTGCATCACGCCACTCGTCGTACGCGTCATTGCGAATTTCGCACCAGTCCACCGCGACCCACACAATCGGTTGTTGTGACCCGAGCAGGGCGATGCCTTTGGCCGACAAGGGATCGACGACCTCGCTCGCGGGCGCGATCCCGCCGGCCATGAGCGCATGCCCCATGGGCACAGTCACGTCGATTTCAAAGGTGGCGACGCGGAACTCGGACTCCGCCGTCGCCGAACCGAGAAGCAGCAGCGCGATCGCAAAAAGAGCGCGTCGCGTCATTTGCTCACCAGCTCATTCGGACGCTCCCAGCGAATCCGCGCGATGTACGTCGCGCCGGTTGCGCCACGTGCCCGCGCTTCATCGTTTGTCGCGTACTCGGAATCGGTCACCCACGTCTCGTCCCGGCTCACGTTGCACACGCCAAAATTGCCGAGCATCGCGCCTTTCTCCGGAATGAGCACCTTTTCCGTGCTGCGCATTACCTGCAACGTCTCTGGGTTCACCTGCGCGATGAACAGTGGCGCGCGATTTCGCGGGATGTGGTCGTTGTTCGCGCCTCGCCGCGTATATGCAAGGAACAGTCCGCCGCTGTGCGTCACCCAGTGCTGCTGCGTGTTATAGCTGCCCAATTCCGCGCCGTCGTCGAAAGCCCACGGCCGAATCGGCGCGAAATGCTGGCTATCCGTGCTCGTCGTGACGTAGCCCTTCACATCGTTGCGCAGGGTCAGATAGTAAGTATCGCGGAACTTCGTCAGCGAAGGCTCCACAAGGCCGCGCTCGACATTGAGGGACAGTTCATCGCCATGCCCGGTGTAGCGAAGCGTCTCACCGTCGAACGCGCACTGCAACACCGTCGCACGAAACGGCACCCTGTCTTTCTCGGCAAAGTACACCGGCACCAGCAGCGTGCCATCCGGCTCGACCAGCCATTGCACGCATCCCGGCGTCGTGAGAAAGAATTTGCCCGACGGCTCGGGTAAATCGATGATTCGCCACGCGGACCAGCGCATGGTTGCCGGATCAAACACGGCATACGCCGCCGCATGCGACTGCGGCTGATCCAGCAACTGCACGCCGTCGCGATAGCGCACTTTCACGCCAATGGCGATTACTTTCTTGGATGGCGCATGCCAGCCGGGCGTCACGTCGCACACCGCCTCGACAATGTCGGGAGCCTCGTGTTGCCAATCGAGTTCCGCGGGCAAGACTGGTTCGGTCCACGTCGCGCCGCCGTCGCGGCTGTACATCGCGTACAGGCCCGAGTAGTAGTCGGACTGCTGCAGATGTCGCTGTAACGTAAACACGACGAGCGGCGCTTCTCCCGGAACTACCGCCACGCGCGGATGAAACCACAGGAACTTTCCGTCGTCGTGCGTCAGGTGTGTTTGCAGATCGATTTGGTAGCGTGGCGCATCTTGTGCGTAACTCGCTCCGATAAATGCGAGCGCAACCACCCACGCCAGTGCTACACGGCGAATCGTCGCGCGCATCAGGCCTCAGTGTCGTACACGGGTTTTCGTTTTTCGGTGAAGGCCTTCGCCGCCGTGCGGAAATCGCCACTGACGACGCCGAGCGTCTGCGTCCGGTTTTCCATGTACAGCGCGGCTTCAAGGCTTTGTGCGTCGATGGAATGGTTCAAGACTTCCTTCGTCATGCGCAGGCCGAAGGGGCTTTTCTCCAGCATGATGCGCGCGGTTTCCAGTGCGGCGTTCAGCGCTTCACCGTCCGGAACGACTCGCGAGACATACCCAATGCGCAGGGCCTCGTCCGCGTCCATCGTGCGGCCGGTATAGAGCAGGTCAGCCGCGCGCGAGAGGCCGATAAGGCGCGGAAGAAAGTAGCTGCTGCCGATTTCGCCGGAGCTGAGTCCGACGTTGATGTACGAGCAGATGAAGCGTGCGCTCTGCGCGGCAATGCGGATGTCGGTTGCCATGGTGAGCGAGAATCCGCCGCCCGCGGCGACGCCGTTGATGGCGGCAATGATTGGCTGCGGAATCCGGCGCATGTGGAGCACCATGTCGGCGATGAAACGCTGCGCGCGCATCTGCTTCGACACGTTCACCGGTTCGCCGTTGTCGGCCCGGCTGGACTTGAGGTCTGTGCCCGCGCTGAATCCGCGGCCGGCGCCGGTGAGAATCACGACGCGGACATTGTTCGCCGATTCGAAATGCGTCAGGCAGGCGTGGATTTCCTCGACCGTGGCGTAGTCGAAGGCGTTCAGCCTGTCGGGGCGATTCAGTGTGACGACCGCGATGCCGGGTTCGGGTTCCTGCATCAGGAGGGATTTGTAGGGGGCCATGGGGGTCTCCGTTTGCACTGGCTGCGCGCCGGTGCGTCCCCGGAATCTATGCGGAAACCCCACCCTAACGCAATCGGGCGGGCCCGGTACTGCGCGGAACGCCGAGAACTCTGAGTTGTCCCACTATATAGATCGATGATTTGTTGCATTGCAGATGCGTTGGGTGCAGTTGCGGGACAAGGGTGATTTGGTTGGCGAGCCTGGAGAATAGCGAATGAGATGAAAAATAAGGCAGGAAAGTGCAACACGCGCCGTGGGGGCTTTTGAAGATACGCCGCCCGTTTTGCTGGCCTGGTAAAAGCGGCAGCTATCGCGGCCGCAATCCAAAGAGGCTCGTGTTTTACGCCGGTAGGGACGTGTGGACGGATTTTTGTTAGGCTTCACGGGTTTGGATTTTCCGGAGGGTCTGACCTTGAGGCTTGGATTGAGTTTCGCGGCAGCGGTGTTGGGGTTGTCGGCTTGCGCCACCGGGCCACGCGGCGAGGCGGGCGGGATTGTTGTGGCGAAGGATGGCGCGGCACACGGACGGATTGTGATTGCCGTGGACGCGCCGCCGGCTACACGGCATGCGGCGGAGGAACTGCAGCGATTCCTGGGAGAGATGAGCGGCGCCCAGCTGGAGATTGTTGACGAGAACGCAGGATCGCGGCGCGGGGACATTATTCTTGGACCCGGGAAGCTGCAGCGGCGGTATGCGCGGGACATCGACTTTGGCGCGCTCGGCAACGAGGGTTATGCACTACGTACGCAGAACGGACGGCTGATCATCGCCGGTGGTGAACCTCGCGGCACGGTATACGGCGTGTACGGGCTGCTGGAAGATGTGCTTGGATGCCGATGGTTCACCAAGGATGTAAGCCGGATCCCTAAATCACCAACGCTGCGCATTCCCGAGCTTCACGAGACGCACGTGCCGCGACTTGAATACCGCGAACCCTTCACAGCGGAGTGCCGCGACGGGGATTGGGCCTCGCGGAATCGCATGAACAGCAGCGCGGCGAGTCTGGACGAAATACACGGCGGCAAGGTGACGTATTTCGGGTTCGTGCACACCTTCGATCAGCTTGTGCCGCCGGACACCTATTTCGATTCGCATCCGGAATACTTCTCGCTGGTGAAAGGGAAGAGGCTCAAGGAACGATCGCAGTTGTGCACGACGAATGAGGACGTGGTACGGATCATCACGGAAGAGATCCGCAAGCGGATGCATGAACATCCTGAGGCGACAGTGTTCTCGGTGTCCCAGAACGATTGGTACAACTTCTGCGAATGCGACAAGTGCACGGCGATGGCCAAGGCGGAGGGCTCGCAGATTGCGCCCGTGCTGTGGATGGTCAATCGCGTCGCTGATGCGGTCAAGGACGAGTTCCCCGATAAATTGATCGACACACTGGCCTACCAGTGGACGCGCAAGCCACCAAAGACAATGCGGCCGGCGAAAAACGTCGTCGTGCGGCTGTGCAGCATTGAATGCTGCTTCACGCATTCCTTCGAAGCCTGCAACAGCCCGGAGAATCGCGCGTTTGTCGAGGACGTGAAGGGCTGGTCGACGATGTGCGACCGTTTGTGGGTGTGGGACTATGTGACGAGTTTCGCGCACTACCTGACGCCGTTTCCGAACCTCCGCGTGCGTGACGACAACATCCGGTTCTTCGCGAACCATCACGTGACCGGGATTTTCGAGCAGGACGTGTACACCACCGAGAACGGTGAACTGTCCGGTTTGAGCGGATATCTCGGCGCGAAGCTTTTGTGGAACCCGGACTATGACGAGGGTACTGCGATACGCGAGTACCTGGATGGTGTATATGGTGCGGCGGCAGGATCGATCTGGAAGTACATCCGCCTGATTCACGATCACGTGGAGCGGGAGAATCACCACGTGATGATCTGGGCTGGTCCCGCGGACCCGTATTTGAATGACGGACTTCTGTCCACTGCGGATGCGATGTGGGATGACGCGGAGAAGGCGGTGGCGTCCGATCCTGCGGCGCTCGCGCGCGTGCAAACGGCGCGGCTGAGCGTGGACTACGCGATCATCGAGCGTGCTCGGCAACGCGGAGACCGGCCTTACACGATCAAACACGAGGATTTCAGCGTGACGCCGCAGCCGGAGTTTCAGGCCCGCACGGCGCGGTTCTTTTCCGTCGGTGAACGCAGTCAGGTCGAAAGTCTGCGCGAATCGGCACAGTCCTTGGCTGATTATGCCAAGCTGGTAGAGCCCATGATGAGTACGGTCACGCTGAAGCCGCAGGCAGCGGTGCGCGTTGGTCGCTTGCAGCCTGGATTGTGGTTCAACTACTACGAAGGAGAATTCCAGGAACTACCCGACTTCGACAAGTTGACGCCCGTCAGTTCTGGCTGGGCGGGGCGCGTGTCGCTTGATCCTGCGCCGCAGCTCAATGCGCTGGCACTGTGCTTCGATGGTTTCGTCAAGGTGCCGGCGGACGGTGTATACACCTTCGGTACGCGGTCGAATGACGGCAGCCAGGTGTTCATCGACGGCAAGCTTCTCGTGGACAACGGCGGCCGCCACACCATGCGCGGACAGTCCGCATTTGTGGCGTTGCGGAAGGGGTATCATCCGCTGCGCGTGACATACTTTCAGGGCGGCGCGATGTATGGCCTCGAGTTCTTTTACGCGGGTCCGGGCATTGAGATGCAAGAAGTACCCGGGTCGGTGTTGTGGCGGCGGGAGTGACGGGAAGAATGGGAGGCAGGGGAGTTATGAGATCGGCGTGGGTGCGGCGATGAAGGGGCTTACGCGGCGTAACTTTTTGCAGGCGGCCATTGGCGCTGGCGCCGGACTAGCGCTGGCGCCGCGGCGCGCAAGCGCGGCGCGCGTAGGGCCGAATGACACGGTGCGGCTGGCGGTCGTCGGCTGCGGCGGCATGGGCCGGGCGCATATTTATTCGCTCGCGTATCAAGACGGCGTCGAACTCGTTGCGCTGTGTGACGTGTACAAGAAGCGTTATGAAGAAGTCGTAGAGAACGTCAATACGATTTATACCGACAAGCGCGGTATGCCGAACAAGAAACCGGCGGGATATCAGGATTTCCGGCGTGTGCTCGAGCGGGACGACATCGACGCGGTGTTCTTCGCGACGCCGGACCACTGGCACGCGATCATGACGATCATGGCCTGCCAGGCGGGCAAGGATGTATACGTCGAGAAACCGATCTCAACGACGGTGCAAGAAGGCCGGTATATGGTGGAAGCCGCGCGACGCTATGGGCGCGTGGTGCAGGTCGGCACGCAGCAACGATCGATGCCGGTGTTCCACGAGGCGATGAAGATCATCAAGAGCGGCACGCTCGGCCCGATTACGACGGCGACCGCGTGGATCGGCACGAACTATATCGGCGAAGCGATGACGCCGGCGCAACCGATTCCTGATGGTCTCGACTGGGATTTGTGGCTCGGGCCCGCGCCGGAGGAGCCGTACACGCCGGAGCGCTTCGGCGCGTTCCGCGGATGGCACGACTACGCGCGCGGCGGCGAGCTGACGAATTGGGGTGTGCATCTGGTCGATATCTTGCACTGGGGCATCGGACAGGATGCGCCGCTGTCCGTGCAGGCGGTTGGCGGCAACTATATTTCCGGCGGCGGCGCGGACAACTACGAAGTGGTGGATGCGATTTTCGAATACCAGGGGTGCACGCTGACCTGGGAACAACGCCATACAAACCAGCACGCGAACCTCGGTTACGGCATGAAATTCCAAGGTCCGAAAGGACATCTTGCGTGCGACCGCGGCCAGCTCATCGTTGAGCCCGAGAGCCTGGGTATTGGAAAAGTCATGTTTCCGCCGGAAGAGACTTGGGCGAATAGGGATCACCACCAGAATTTCTTCGATTGCGTGCGCACGCGGCGGCGGCCCGCGGCAGACATCGAGCAGGGGCACCGCTCGACGACACCGGTGCTGCTGGCCGGAATTGCGTTGAAACTGAATCGTGCGCTGCAATGGGATCGCGAGAACGAGTGCTTCTTGAACGACGAACAGGCCAACCGCCACCTGACGCGCACCTATCGCGCGCCGTGGCACATTTAAGCGGAGGAGACGACGATGAAAACCCTGATCGCCGTTTTCGCCGTGATGATGGCGGCCTGTGTCGCCGGCGCGGAACAATACGAGCGCGCAGATTTGCTCCGCATGATGCGCAGCGCCGATGGCAAGGAACGCGCGCTCGCGCGGCAGTTGCTCCCGCGGGACAGCGTGGAGTGGGTGGATGAGATTATTGCCGCACTCACAGACCCGAACGAACCGATGTGGCGGACCGCATCGAATATTTTATGTGACATCGCCAACGAGGTCTCCGTGCCCGGCCGCGAGGCGGATCGGAAATATGTTGCCGATGCATTGCTGGCGCGTTTAGCTGCGAAGCCGCGCGCGAATGAGGTCGCGCGAATTCTGAACATCGTGCATCTTGTCTTGCCGGAAGGCGCCGACGTGCGCCCGATCGCGGTGTACCTCCATGATCCGGTATTGCGCATGAATGCGCGCGACGCACTGCAGTTGGCGGCGACCACGGAGGCCCGGGCGGCGTTGCGCGCCGAGCTGGCCGGGGCCGAGGGCACGTTTGCACTGGCGCTGATTGATTCGCTTGGACTGCTGCGCGACCCGAAGGCGGGCGCGCTTCTGGCCGCGCGGACCGACGACAAAGATGCCTCGGTGCGCGCGGCGTTGGCGCGGTCGCAGGCGTGGACCGGGGACGCACGTCTTCTGTGGATGTACTGGAAAATGCTCAAATCCGCTCCCGAGACGGTTGCTGAAGCGGGCGATGCCTACTTGCTGTTTGCGGACGCGGTGCTGATGAAAGGCGGCCAGTTCGATTTTGCGATGGAACTGTACGCGTGGGGCGCTAAAGAACTCAGCACTCCTCATTTGCGCGCCGCGGCGATCGCGTCGATGGGGCGCTTCGGCGATGAGCGCGTGGTCGGGGTGATACTCGAAGCCGCGCAACGGGAAGAAAAAGGCGTCCTCGATCACGCCTCGCTCGAAGCGCTGGCCGTGCTGCAAGGCGGCGCAGGCAGCAAGGCGATTCTCGATCGCCATGCGCAACTCCTGGAAGCGTTTGGTCCGTCGGTGTACGGAGTCTATGGCCGCCGCGGAGACGAAGTGTTTCAGCCGCTGCTGCTGGAGGCCGTGAAAAGTTCCGACGACTATACCCGGCGGATCGCGGCCTTGGCCCTGCTCGATGCGAAAAGCGCGGCGGGAATCGAAGTTGTGGCGAAGCAAGGCGAGGTCTTGGAAGGCGAGGCCCGCGATGTGCTGATCGATCGCTTGGCGATGAAGGCAATCGAATGCCGCGAGAAAGGCAACGGGCCCGCTGCGGGCGCGGCGTATGCAGGTGTGTATCGGCTGGCGATCACCGACAGCGACAAGAAGTTTGCGCTTATTGGGATGATGCGTTACCCGACGGAGGAGACGTTTTCGCTGATCAAAGACATGATCGGTGAGGACCAGTTGTCCGCGTTGCCTGTGCCGTTCCTGGCGGGAATCGCCCGCGCGTTGTACGCCGCCAACCGGGCCGAAGACGCGGAACGCATCATTGATGCCATGACACCGCGTATCGCGTCGGCGGAAGACATGCAGGCCTTCCTCAGCGTGGTGAAGGGCGGCGGACCTGAACTTGCGCGAAAGCTGGGCTTCGTCATGAACTGGCACGTCATCGGCCCGTTTCCGTGGTCGGTCGGTGCAGGGTTCTCAGAGAACCACATCAACGCTCCGGCGGTCGATCTGTCGGCGGCAGTAATTCCGGAGAACGGAGATGCGCGCAAATGGACGCCGCAGCAGGCGGGCGGCAACGGCATCGTGGACCTGAGCGGCGTGTTCGGCATGGTGACAAATTCCGCCGCGTATGCGTATGCGGAGATCGACGTGCCGGTGGTGACGGATGCAATCCTGCGCATGGGCAGCGATGACGGCATCAAGGTGTGGATCAACGACGCCGTCGTTCATGAGCACAATGTCGATCGCGGCCTCGCTCCCGATCAGGATCAGGCGGCTGCGAAACTGGCTGCGGGGAAGAATAAAATTCTCATCGAGATCACGCAGGGCGGCGGCGGATGGAACATGTGCCTGCGAGTCGTTGGTAAGGACGGGCGTCCGTTGGCATTCACGGAATAAGGCCGCCCCTGCTGGGGATTTACTTTTGTGCCGGGCCGTAGCCTTCGGTGGGCTGGCCGGAGTCCTCAAGCTTGCCGCAAGCCCAGAGCACGCCGCGCGTGACGAGATCGAGGTAGCGCGGGTCGGACACGGTTTCGTTGTTGTGGCCGATGGTGGTCGAGAATACACGTGTTTTCTTGGGGCCGTATTCGTTCGTCCAGACGACGGTGGATTCCGTGTAGTTTGGCCGCGTGTTCGGCTCCTGACTGCCGCGTGCGAGCGCATGCGCGCTGGGGCGCACGACGATGTTGTTATAAAGTTCTTCCTTAATCGTGCTCCAGTCGGCAAAGCCCTTCACGATCGGGCTGGTTTTGTCCGTGAAGACGATCGCTATGGGTTTCTGTGGGCCGTGGCCGGAGGATTGGATCCCGAGGTAATCGAACCATAGCGATTCAACCGTGTCGGGCTGGACGGGCTTGTTCACATCCGGCGCAGTGCGGTAGCTGTGCATCGCGCAGTGCAGATTGACGCCCGGCAGGCCGGCGCGGTGCGGCGCAAGAACGCCCTCAACCATCTTTAGGTCTTTTACGTCTGCGGCGCACTCGTCGTGGATGACAACGTCGTAGCCCACCGCATAGTCCGGTGTGCCGAGGAACGTGAGCGGCGGTGCGGTGGTGGTGTCGGATGAGTAGAGGATGTCGACCGTGATGTTCGCGCGGGCCTCGATGCCGCTCTTGAGGATGTCTTTTTGCACGGCGTAGTCGTGACAGCAGCCGCCGAGGAGCAGCAACGCGCGGAGCGGCTGGGTGTCTTCGGCGGGCGCGGGTAGTGAGGCGAGAATGGCGGCGGCGAACAGTGAACCGAAAATGAAGCGGCGCATGTTGAGTGTCCTCGTAAGTTGATGATGACGAGCGGAGACATTATGCACGAAGTGGGGCGGGGCGTCACGCGGGGCCGGCGCGCGACAAGAAGCCTCGCCAGCTTCACTGGCTTGGTCAAACGGCTGCTACCGCTACCGCAGTCCAAGGAGTTGCAGGTTGATTGACATTCCAAACGAGGCGATATACCGTCAAATGATGCGTAAACATACACTCTCTTGTATTCGATTCATTGGAATTCTGTGGGCCACATGTTTGATCGCCGCCGTTTCTCGTGCGGACGATGCTCGCCTCGCGCGGCTGAAGGTGCCGGAGGGGTTTGAAGTTTCCTCCGCGGTGGCGCCGGGCCTCACGGCGTATCCGATGTTCATGACCTTCGACGATCGCGGCCGGTTGTATATCGCTGAATCGACGGGGAAGGATCTTTCGGGGAAGGAAATGGCCGCCGCGCCGGAGTGCCAGATCCTGAGGCTTGAGGATACGAACGGCGACGGTGTTTTTGATGCGCGCACAGTCTTCGCGACGGAACTGAGCCTGCCCATGGGGGTGCTCTGGCACCAAGGCGCGATTTTCGTGGCGAGCCCGCCGGATTTTCTCCGCTTTGATGATACCGACGATGACGGCAAAGCGGACAAACGCACCGTGCTGCTCACCGGATGGAACGTACTCAACACGGCGAGCCTGCACGGGCCGTTCCTGGGACCGGACGGTCTGCTCTACCTCACGCATGGGCGCCATGGCTACAAGATTGAGACGCACGAAAGGACTACGCTTGAGGGAATGGCTGCGCGGATTTGGAGATGCCGGCCGGACGGCACGCAGCTCGAGCGATTCGCGGGCGGAGGTTTCGACAATCCAGTCGAACTCATTTTCACGAACACCGGGCAGATGCTCGGCACCATGACGTATTTTCAGGACCCGCGACACGGGCAGCGCGACGCACTGATGCATTGGGTCTGGGGCGGTGTCTATCCAAAACCACACGAGGTGACGGGCGAATTAATTCAGACCGGGCCGCTGATGCCGGTGATGTCGAAATTCGCGCGCATCGCGCCGGCGGGGTTGTTGCAATACCAGAGCGACGCCTTCGGTGCGGACTATCGCGGCGCACTCTTCAGCGCACAGTTCAATCCACACCGTATTCAGGTGCACCGGCTGACGGAATCCGGCTCGACCTACACAACGCAAGACGCGGACTTTCTGACCACGGACGACCCGGACTTCTATCCGACCGACGTCCTCGAAGACGCCGACGGCAGTCTGCTCCTGTGCGACACCGGCGCGTGGTACGTGGACGCCTGCCCCATCAGCCGCGTGGCGAAGCCGGAGATCAAGGGATCGATCTACCGTATCCGCAACATTAGTCAGATTTCTCCGAAGTATGCGTGGGGGAGCGGGATCGATTGGAAGAAGGCCACGTCGGTCGCGTTGACGGAGCTGCTTGGGGACACCCGCTTTCGAGTGAGAGAGCGTGCGTTCCAGGAGTTGGTCGCGCGCGGACAGGCGGCCGGTTCGGCGCTCACACCCATATTGGAATCGACTGGTCCCGCCGGGCGTTGGCGTCGCGATGCGCTATGGGCGCTGTATCAAATCGATGGCCCTGCGTACGCGTCAACTATTCGCGCAGCACTCAAAGACGATGCGGTAGAGGTCCGCATTGCTGCGATTCAGGCGCTGGCCCGTCTTCACGACACGTTGGCCGTACCGGAGATCTCTAACCGCCTGTCGAGCGAAAATGCAACGGAACGCCGTGAGGCAGCCACGGCGCTGGGCATCATCGGCGATGCTTCCGCCGCCCAAGCGGTGCTACAAGCGACGGCCCGCGCCGCGGATCGCTTTGAGGAACACGCACTCATTTACGCCCTGATCGAACTGGGCGACCGCGGTACCTTAATGACCGCGTTGTTCAAGTCCGCTCCGTGGCCTGCGCGCAAGGCGGCGCTGATCGCGCTCGACCAATTGCGCGATCCGTTGCTTCTAGCCGATCACGTGATCCCGTTCATCGAATCGGAGTCGGCAGATGCGCGTCAGGCGGGGCTGTGGGTCGCGTCGCATCATCCGGATTGGAGCGGTCCGGTGTTGCAAGTCGTCGACTCGAATTTGCGCCGTCACGCCGATGAACCAGCCACGGCGGCGATGGCCAAAGAAATACTCACCGCGTACGCCGGCACAACGGATGGTCAAGTATTCATCGCGAATCGCGTTGCGAACAATCAAAATTCCACCACGCTGCGGGTGCTGTTGCTCGATATTATCGACGGCGCCACGGGTGCCAATCCGCCGGAGGCCTGGCGCGATGCCCTGACTGCTTGCCTCGGCGGCGCGGATGAATCGGTGCGGTGGCGAACGCTGGAAATCGCGCGCGGCCACCGGATGAGCGCGTTGGCCGGCCCGCTCGCCAAGATAGCGGACGATACTTCCGAGAAGGCAAAATTCCGCCTCGCGGCGCTCAGTGCCATCGTCGCCCCCGGAGATCCGCTCGAAGGCGATCGACTGCAGGTGGTCATGGATAATTTGGGGCCGGCGTCCGAAGCGGGCACCCGCCAGGCTGCGGCGGCACTGCTGGGCCGCGCGAAACTTGGCGTGGACGCGAAACTCAGTGTCGCAAAGCAACAGCTGCCCGTCGCCGATGCGCTGGTGATGACCGCCGCGCTGGAGTCCTTCTCCGGCGAGACGGATGCGGCCTTGGGCGGGGCGCTTATCGACGGCCTTGCGGCGAATCCGCGGGCAGGCGATCTGATCACGGCGGCGCAGCTCGATCGTGTTCTTCACGGTTTCCCGCCGGACGTGCAGGCGCAAGCCGCGGGACTGAAGGGCAAACTGGATCAGCGCGATGCCGGGTTGATGGCTCGTTTCCTCCGGCTCGAACCGCAGCTCGGCGGCGGCGACGTGGGGCGCGGCCGAGCGTATTTCTACGGTGAGAAGGCGACATGCTCCACGTGTCACGCGGTCGGCAACGAAGGCGGCACGCTCGGGCCGGACCTCACCACGATTGGGCTCGTACGCTCCGGACATGACCTACTCGAAGCGATTATGTTCCCCAGTTCGAGCATGGTGCCTGACTACCAGCCCTTTAACGTCGAAGTGCGCGGCGAAGTTCTCAGCGGCATCGTCGCGAGGGAGACGGCGGATTCGCTCACGCTTAAGACCGCCGCGACAGAGACCCGCACAATCAATCGCGCGGATGTCACCTCGATGCTGCCCGCGGCGATTTCGATGATGCCGGAAGGGCTCGATTCTGGTTTGTCCGACGAGGAACTGCTCGATTTAATGGCGTTCCTGCGATCGTTGAACAACGAACAGTGGCTCTTGCCCGAACAACGAGAACAAGATGCCCGATAATATTGACCCTACGAATACGTCAGAGGGCGGCGGTGCGTCATTCAGCCGGCGCAGTGTGCTCAAGGGGATTGCCGCTGCAGGCTTGGCGTCCGCCCTCGTGCCGGGAAAAACGGCCGAGGCCTTTGGACGAAATCCGATTCGCAAAGAGAACTCGCGCACCGGCAATCCCGATTGGCAGTTGACCTTTACCCGCGTCGATCCCGATACGCGGTACCGTTGCCCGTGGATCGAGGGTTATGTGTCTCGCGCGAGCTTGCGTGCCGGCGATGAACTTTCACTGATGGTGAGCACGAATCCCGCAGGGCCGTTCCAGGTCGACTTCTACCGCATGGGGTATTACGATGGCGCAGGCGCGCGGCACATGCTGCATCTCGGGCCTTTCGATGGCGTGATCCAGCCGGATCCGCCGGTGGGGGAAGAGCGTGTGCGCGAATGCGCGTGGACACCGAGCGCGACGTTCACGATTCCAGACGATTGGACGAGCGGCGTATATCTCGGCAAACTTTCGCTGATCGAGGATCGCTATCAGAGTTATGTGATCTTTATCGTGCGCGACGACCGCAAGGCCGATCTGCTCTTTCAGTGCAGCGATAACACCTGGCAGGCCTACAACCGCTGGCCGGATCAATATGCGCTGTACGACGACGGTCAGAGTGAATGGGCGCTCAAGTCCGGCATTCGCGTGAGTTACGACCGGCCTTACGGAAAGTATTGCCAGATTCTCGACGCGCCGCTCTCGCAAGGCTCGGGTGAGTTTCTTCTGTGGGAATTCCCGCTGGCGTACTGGCTCGAGCGCGAGGGTTACGACGTTACCTATTGCTCGAACACGGACGTGCACGCGGACGCGGACTGTCTCCTGCGTGCGAAGGGTTTCCTCTCCGTCGGGCACGACGAATACTGGAGCCTAGAGCAATTCCGCAATGTGCAGTCCGCAATCGATCAGGGCGTGCACGCGGCGTTCTTCTCCGGCAACACATCGTGCTTTGTCGCGCCGTTCTATCCCTCGTCGTCGGGCCAGTTACACCGCGCGATCTCGCGCGCCGGACGTTACGGCGGACTTTCCAGCGAGGAAATGAAGAAGATGGGCCCCTTCCCGATAGAAGGCCCGAATGAAGCGTCGCTGATCGGCGCGCGCACGATCTCGCCCTACAATGGGTCGGGCGATTGGATCGTCACAGAGCCGTCCTCATGGGTTTTCGAGGGCACGGGAATGCGCAAGGGCGATCGCGTGCCGGGGCTCGTGGGTTGGGAATTTCACGGCGACCCCGCGCCGATCGAAGGGCTGCAAGTGATTGCGGAAGGCGACGCGACGAATACAGACGGCGACTCGGCGCACTGGACCGCGACGTTATATCCCGGGCGCGCAGGAAACTGGGTCTTCAATGCATCAACGATCTGGTGGGCGCAAGGTTTGAGTTCGCCGCCGGGCCATTTGCTGCCGTACTCGCACTTCGGACGTCCGCACGGTCCGGATCCGCGGGTCGAGCGCATCACGAAAAATATTCTGGATCGCTTCGTGCGATCGCGTAATCTCGAACAAACCTAACGAAGTGGGCAGGAGTATCCAATTGTGAAAGTGCGAATGTTTAGTGTTCTCGTTTCGATGTTTTTCGCTGCATCGGCCTTTGCCGCCGATTTACGCATCGCCACGTTCAACGTCGATGTAACGCCGCCGGAGGGTTCCGCCCTCTGCAGCGGGAGCGTCCCGCCGGTCCGCGGAGTGAACGATCCCCTGAGCGCGCGGGGACTGATTCTCCTGCCGGTTGGATCGGATCCCATCGTGATCGTGTCCCTCGACTGGGTCGGAATTGGAAACGAAGGGCATACGCTTTTTTGCGAGGCCCTGGCGAAAGCAACGGGCACCAATGCGGCCCACGTGGCCGTGCATGCTATTCACCAGCACGACGCGCCGTCGTGCGATTTCACCGTCGAGGCACTGCTCGAGCCGCAGGGTCTCTCCGGCGAAGCCTTCAATCCAGTCTTTGCGCGCGAAGCCATCCAGCGCTGCGCCGATGCCGCTCGTGCGGCGTTGTTTAACGCACAGCCTGTCACGCATATCAGCACAGGCAAAGCCAAGGTCGAGCAGGTGGCGTCGAACCGGCGCGTCATGGGCGCGGATGGCAAGGTGGAGCACGTTCGCTGGTCGGCGACCACGGATGCCGCCGTGCGCGCCGCGCCCGAAGGCATCATCGATCCCTGGATGCGCGCGGTGGGGTTTTGGAACGGCGACAAACCTCTTGTCATAGCGACGTTCTACGCGACTCATCCGCAGAGCTACTACCGCACGGGTTTGGTCAGTGCGGATTTTCCCGGCATGGCGCGGACCATGCGCGAGGCCGATCTGCCCGAGGCCGTGCACATTCATTTCAACGGCGCGGCGGGAAATGTCACGGCAGGGAAATACAACGACGGCGCGCCCGAGAACCGCGAGGTGCTCGCGGAGCGTCTGCACAGCGGGATGCAACGCGCGTTCGACGCGTCCACGCGCGTTCCGGTGGACGGTGCGAAAATCGCATGGAACAGCCGGGATGTCGTGCTTCCCTTGCGTCCCGAGATCGATCTCGCGCAGGAGCAGGCGCATCTCGCCGATACCTCGCTGTCGCTGGCCGAGAGGCTTGGGGCCGCGCACGAAATCGCGTGGACGAGTCGTGTGCTCGGTAAAGCGCCGATCACGATTGGCCGGCTGCGGCTCGGCGCTGTGCAGATGATTTTCATGCCCGCGGAGCTTTTTATCGAGTATCAGCTCGCGGCGCAGGCGATGGCGCCAGACGATTTCGTGTGCATGGCGGCCTACGGCGACTACGGTCCGGGCTACATCGGCACGGCGAAGTCGTATCCGGAGGGCGGCTACGAGACGCAACTGCGCACGTCGCGCACAGCGCCGGAGGTGGAGGGCGTGCTGATGGACGCGATGCGCGGGTTGCTAAAGCGGTAAAGAATTATTTTTCCGCGAGGCGCGTCAGCGTGATGCTCTTGAAGAGAATCTCGGCGCCTTCCGACTGAATCTGGATCCGTCCACTGCGCGGTTGCACGTCGATGCATTGATTGACAAGGACACCGTTTAGGATCACGGTCATCGTTCGGCCCACGACGATGCACTCGAGCCGGTTCCATTCGCCGACGGGACGCTCGACGTCCTTCGCGCCACGGAAGTCTTTTTCATCCTTCCAGCCCGGGTCGCGGCCCCACCAGTTGATGCGCCCGCCGTGAATCGTCGCCGGCTGGCCCTCGGGACTGTAGACGTAGGATGACTCCTGCTTTTCCGACGCGACCGGCGCGGTCGCTGAGAATTTTTCACTGCCGTCGCCGACGACGAGCACATCGCCCGTGCCGCCCTCGATGATCTGGCACTCGATGGAGTGCATCCACGTGCCGCTGTAGGCGCCGTCCGGTCCTGTCGAGTGAACGAGGATGCCGCTGTCGCGCGCGCGATCGGCGCGCTCGCCCCAGGTGCGCCCGCTCCATTTGAACTCCGCGACGAGGTGGTAGTTTTCGAACGACTCCCGGCTTGTGATGCAGCCCCATTCCTCTCCGGTGATGCGCAGCAGGCCGTTCTCAACGGAGAAGACTCTCTTGGGATCGCTGTCCCGCCCGCGATCCTTTAGAAAAGTGTAGAAATGATCCAAGCTCTGTCCGTCGAAGAGGCGCACGACGTTCGTGTCCTCGGCGGGAGCGCGCATCGAGACGGAGATCGCGATTGCGAAGATGGCCGCGCAGAACGCGCGTCTCGCGATGAGGTATAGTCGCGCATTCACCGAATCAGGCAGCACGCGTGAACGCAGATTCATCCATACTCTCCTCAACGCCAAGCGGCGCCATCCCGTTGTATCGGCGCTTTCCATCCATCGAAGCGCACGCGCCGCGCATGCCGCTATGCCAATTGCCGACGCCCGTCGAACCGCTTGCACTGGCGCCGGGCGAAGTCGCGAGTGTTTGGGTGAAGCGCGACGACCTCACCGCACGGCCCTACGGCGGCAACAAAGTGCGCAAACTCGAATTTATTCTCGCGCATGCGCGGCACTGCGGCGCGAAAGACCTTATCACCTTCGGTTATGCCGGCTCGAACCATGCACTGGCAACGGCGATCTATGCGCGGAAGGCGGGACTGCGCCTGACGGCGATTTTGCTGCCGCAGCCGAATGCGCTCTACGTCCGCCGCAACCTGCTGGCCGGATACGCCGCCGGCACGCGGCTCATCGCGCGAGACAGCGTGCGCGCGATCGCGATGACGGTTGCGTGGAGGACCGCGTTATCGCTGGTGACGACCGGACGGCGTCCGTACATCATTCCTGCGGGTGGATCTTCGCCGATCGGTGTGATGGGATATGTGAACGCCGCTCTTGAACTCGCGGAACAGATCACCGCGGGCGCGATGCCCGCTCCAAATCGAATTTATTTCTCGCTGGGCTCCATGGGCACGACCGCTGGACTTGCGATTGGTTTGGCGCTCGCCGGTATCGACGCGGAACTGCACGCCGTGCGTGTCGTGGATACGCAATTTGGAAGCCGCGAAAGGCTGGAAGCGCTGGTGCGTGCAACGATTACACGGATGCGCCAATGGATTCCTGATCTGCCCTCGATTGATCCGCTCCGGCGCGTTGTCGTCCGGGATGAATTTTTCGGCGTTCGTTACGGTGAATTCACAGAATCCGGCGTGGCGGCCGTGCACCAGGCGCGACAGTCCGCGTCGTTGCGTCTTGACGGGACCTATTCAGGCAAGGCGATGGCGGCGCTGATCGCCGACAGCCAACGCGGCGCGTTGCGCGGGCAACATGTGCTCTTCTGGAATACGCACAACTCAGGCGACCTGGATGCTCTCGGCGCGGGCGTTTCGTATCGCGCGTTGCCTCGGGCGTTCCACCGTTATTTCCAAGAGCCGGTGCAGGCGCTCGATCCGGGCGCATGATGCCCCGGTGGTGTTATTCTTCTCGACTCGGCGTGATTTAGTAACAGGAAATTCTCAATGACTGGTTTTCGTTCGGTAAGTGCTGCGATGTTATGCGTGGCCTGCGTTAGTTCGTTTGTAAATGCGCAGGAAACCGATTCGGTCGATCGCGACTACTCGGCGGAACTGCCTCGCACAAAGCCTTTGGAACCGAAGGATGCCCTGGCTTCGTTCCAGATACATGCCGGGTTTCGCATGGAACTCGTCGCGGCCGAGCCGCTCGTCTTCGATCCGATCGCGATGGCCTTTGACGAGTCCGGCCGCATGTTCGTGGTCGAGATGCGCGGATACTCGGAGCGCCGCGCGGACATGATCGGCGCAGTTCGATTGCTCACGGACACCGACGGCGACGGCGTATTCGACACGAGCAGCGTGTTTGCCGACGGCCTTGCCTGGCCGACCGCGGTGGCGTGTTACGACGGCGGGGTCTTTGTCGGCGTCCCGCCGGACATCCTCTACATGAAGGACACCGATGGAGACGACCGCGCGGATCGTCGCGAAGTTGTCTTCACCGGATTCGGTCTCGAGAACGTGCAGGGACTGCTGAATAGTTTCAACTGGGGCCTCGACAACGTCATTCATGGCGCGACGAGCGGATCGGGTGCATCGGTGGTTCAGACGGCGTTTCCACTCGAACCGCCGCTTACGCTGCGCGGCCGCGACTTTACGATTGATCCGCGTACGCGCCACATGTCTCCGGCAAGCGGCGGTGCGCAGCACGGCCTGACTTTCGACGACTGGGGCCACGAGTTCATCTGTCACAACAGCGACCACCTCATCCAGGTCATGTTCGAGGACCGCTATCTCGCGCGCAATCCGCTCTACTCCGCGCCGGGTCCGCGCAAGAGTATCGCGTCCGACGGCGCGCAGGCGGACGTGTTCCGCATCAGTCCGGTCGAGCCGTGGCGCGTCGTGCGTACGCGGTTGCGCGTGAAAGGCATCGTCGAGGGTCCGATCGAAGGTGGCGGCAAGGCCTCCGGATATTTCACGAGCGCGACGGGCGTTACGGTGTACCGGGGAGACGCCTGGCCCGCGGAGTATCGCGGTAACGTGTTCGTCGCAGATGTCGGCAGCAATCTCGTTCACCGCAAGAAACTCTCGCGCGATGGCTTCGCGTTCCGCGGGGATCGCGCCGATCCGGGCGTGGAGTTTCTCGCGTCGACGGACAATTGGTTTCGCCCGGTTCAATTCGCCAACGGCCCGGACGGTTGTTTGTATGTAGCCGACATGTACCGCGAAGTGATCGAGCATCCCGACAGTCTGCCGCCGGTGATCAAGAAGCATTTGGATTTGAACAGCGGCAACGATCGCGGGCGCATTTACCGAATCGTTCCCGATGGATTTAAGCAGCCGAAGATCCCCGCGCTCGGTGAATGGAAAACGCTCGACCTTGTGCCCTTGCTCGCGCATCCGAACGCCTGGCATGCGGAAACCGCCCAGCGATTAATCTACGAGCGCGCCGATCCGGAGATCGTGCCGGCTTTGCGAGCCATCGCTTACGGCAAAGGCACGTCCACCGGCCGCTTGCGCGCTCTGTATGCGTTGCAATCACTCGATGCTCTTTCGGAGGATGTGATACGCGCGGCATTGGGCGATGCCGATCCGCGTTTGCGGCGGCATGCCATTCGGCTGGCGGAGAATGTTGCAGAGCCATCCGCGGCGTTGCTCGATACGCTCTTTTCATGTGCCGCCGATACCGATCCGGACGTACGCCTCCAGCTGGCGTTTACCCTCGGAACCTGGGACGTTCCCCAGCGGCTTGCCCGGCTGGGTCAGCTCGCGGAATCGGACGGCGGCGACCCGTGGATGACCGTGGCCCTGATGAGTTCGCTTTCGACCGGTGCGGGGACCGTCGCGCAGCGTCTGCTGGAGAAGGATGATCTCGCTGGCCGCGCTGAATACGCGCCGCTTCTGAACGCTCTTGGCAGACAGGTCGGTGCGGCGGGCGATCCTGCGGATACGGCGCGCTTGCTCGCAGCGCTGGATGGACTACCCAGTTCTCGTGAAGAACTTCGGCGCTCTCTTATCGCTGCCGTTCTTGACGGTGCGCGCGATGCCGGAAGCGGAGGGCGAATCCGTGAGCAACTCGCAGAGTCCCAGAGCGCGCACGCGACGCTGGAGGCGATGGTGGGCGATGCTTTGCGCCGCGCGACAGACACATCCGCTTCCGAAGCAGCGCGCCTTCGCGCGATTCAAACACTCGCATTCGCACCTGCCGATTCTGCTGCGCCTGTGTTGTCGGAGGCCCTCCGTGAAAACGGAAGCGACGCCCTGCGTGTCGAAGCTATTCGGACCCTGGCACAATTTGACGAGCCTGCGATTGCCAACGTATTGGTCGGGAGTCTTGCATTCATATCCCCCGCAGTCGTGACGCCCGCGCTTGACGCCTTGTTCAGTCGCGACGTGTGGGTTCGTCGATTAATCAGTGCAGCGGACACCGGTGCCATTGAATACGGCACGCTGCAGTCCACTTACCGCCACCGGCTGCAATCGCACAGCGACGAAACCATCCGCGCCGCCGCCGCACGCCTGGATGCAAAACAGGCGCCGCCTGACATGCAGGCCACGCTCACACGATTTTCAACGGTCGCCGAACTGCACGGGGGCGCAGACAAGGGAGAAGCGATTTTCACGGAGCGCTGCGCGCAGTGTCACCGCGTGCGCGGTATCGGTGAATCCGTCGGGCCCGATCTGGCCGGCATTCGCGAATGGGACACGCCGCGCCTTCTCCTGAGCATTGTGAATCCGAATGCGGAGATCAACCCTCAATTCTCCGCATATTCAGTCGATACGGTAGACGGCCGCTACCTCTCCGGCATTCTCGAATCCGACACCTCCACCAGCATCACGCTGCGCATGAGCGGCGGTGCACAGACCGTATTGAAAACACAGGTACGCACGGTGGAAGCAATGGACATCTCATTGATGCCCGAAGGACTGACGGACGGATTGGACACGCAGGGCGTCGCCGATCTGATTGCGTTTCTTCGCGAGGAATAAACGCCCGCTCAGTGTGCCGGCGCGGCGGGCCTGCGCTGAATCAGCGCGACGAGCGCCGTCGAGAGAATCAGCATTCCCATGCACACCGCGTAGACGCCTTGCGCGCTGCCGGTACTCTCGTAGATCCACGCGCTCAATACGGGAGCGAAGGCATTGCCCAGCATGAAGCAGCTATTGCTCAGGCCGTAGATCGCGCCAAGGTGCGTTTCGCCGAAGCAATAGACGAGCGATACGGGGAAGAGCGCATTCCGGCCGCCGGCGGGGATGCCGGCCATCAACGCGAACGCGAAAGCCAGAGGCGCACCGCCGCCGACCATCAGCAAGGGCACCGCCAGGAAGGGAAAGAAGTAACACGACACAAAGAGCGGCCGGAACGGAAACCGATCGCCGAGGATGCCGAACAGTAACGTTCCCCCCGCGGTCGCCAGATTGAGCAAGCTGGCGATCCCCGCGGCGGTCTGGGCGTCATCGAGTTCCTGTGTCAGGAAATAGGGAAGGTGGAAGCTGAACACGGCGAAGACCAGGCCCGTGATCGCATCGCCAATGCTGAGCCCCCAAAAGCTGCGCGTGCGCAGCGCCATCGAGAGTGTCAGATCGCCGTCAGTGGACGCTGCCGTTCCCAACTGCGCGATGTGGGCGGCCTCCTCCTCCGCAGGCGGATACCGCACCCAGATCAGGGTCGGTATGGCGGCAAGCAGCCAGATGCCGGCGATGATCTTGTATACGTCTCGCCAGGAATACGACTCGAGCAATCCGGCGGTCAGCGTAAGGAAGATCGCCGCGCCGACGAAGATGCTGAGCATGGCAATGCCTGTGGCCATGCTGCGCCGCTGTATGAACCAGCGCGCGACGAGGGTGGAAACGGGAACATAGGTGCACGCCATGTTGCCGAACGCAGCCACCAGCAACACGGCATAGAGCTGCCACAGAGCGCCGACCTGGGACGTGAGCCACGCGGTCACGCTGCCGCACACAATGCCGAACAGCATCATGCGGCGCGCGCCGAATTTGTCGATCAGCAATCCGCAGATCGGGCTAAAGACCGCAGCGGAGACTCCCCAGACGGTGAGCGCGGTGGACACGCCCGTGAGCGACCAGCCGGTGTCGTTGATGATGCTGTCCAGCATCGCGGGCAGTACGAACAGGCTCGCCCCGGCGGTAATCGCCATCGTAAGAAACGCGCCAAGCACCACGAACCACCCGCGCCTGCCGTCCATGATGCGCCGCCTCTCGGTTGCCGGATCGCCGCCAGAATCCGGCAGAGGATACAGCGGGCGGTGAGGGAAGTCGAATCGTCCTGGTATAGGCAGTTGGCGGTCTTCAGCGCGGTTGCGCAATACTTGCCGACTCATTCTTGGAGATACCGCTGCATGCTGAAACATTTCGATCCTGCGCTCGCGAACCAGAAGTGGGACGCGATTTTTATCGGCTCCGGGCCCGGCAGCCTTACGGCCGCGGCGATCCTCGCGCGCGCGGGCCAGCGCGTGCTCGTGCTCGAACGGCACTACGAACCCGGCGGATTCAGCCACACCTTCAAGCGCAAGGGCCTCGAATGGGACGTCGGCGTGCACTACATCGGCGTCGTCCACAAGGAACGCGGCGTCGAGCGGCGGATGTTCGACTACATCTCCGAGAAGCGCATCGAGTGGGCCCCGATGGGCGACCCCTACGATCGCGCGATCATCGATGGTGAAGTCTATGACTTCATCTCCGGCCCGGACCGGCAGCTCGAATTGTGGATCAGCTACTTCCCAAAGGAGGAAGCCGCGATCCGAAAATACTGGGAGATGGTCCGCGATTGCGCCCGGCAGGCCGCGCAGTTCTTCGGTCAGCGCGCGCTGCCGCCGGCGATCGGTCTGGCGATGAAGCCCTTCATGACGCGCAAGTTCATGGCCTATGCGCGGCGTACGACCTACGACGTACTCCGCGAACTCACCGACAACGAGACGCTGATCACCGTTCTCTGCGCGCAGTGCGGCGATTACGGTCTCGCTCCGCGCGACAGCAGTTTCGCGATTCACGCGATGGTCGTGAACCACTACCGCGACGGCGGGAACTATCCGAGCGGCGGCGCGGCGCGTATTGCGGACGGCATCATGGAGACGATCGAATCGCGCGGCGGAGTCGTGTCCGTGCGCGCGGGCGTGAAGCAGATTCTCGTCGAAGGCGGAAAGGCCGTCGGCGTGGAGATGGAATCCGGCGAGGTCGTCCGCGCGGCGAAAGTCGTGAGCGGCATCGGCGTGCGCAACACCTTTCAGCGATTACTGCCGGATTCGGTGAAAGTTCCCGGTAGCATCGCGCGCGATCTCGAGCGCGTGAAGCCATCCTACGGCCATTGCTGCCTGTATCTCGGGTTGAATGCCTCGGCGCAAACATTGCGGCTGCCGAAGTACAACTACTGGTGCTACGACCCCTGGACCGGGCCGAAGGATTTCGGCGCGCGCATCACGGCGGCGTATATTTCATTTCCTTCCGCGAAGGACCCACGCTGGGCCGAGTCGCACGGCGAGACCGCCACGGTGCAGTGCATTGGCTTCGGCGGCTTCGAAGATTTCGCGAAGTGGGCGAACCTTCCGTGGCGTCGTCGTGGCGAGGACTATGAAGCAGTGAAGGACGCCTTCCAGGAGCACATGCTCGGCATCCTCGGCAAGCTGCACCCGAATGTGCGCGAGCACATTGATTGGGCGGAAGTATCGACGCCGCTCTCCACGGCCCATTTCGCTGGATATCCGCGCGGGGAAATCTACGGTCTCGAACACACGCCCGAACGTTTCGCGCTCAATTGGCTCAAGCCGCGCACTTTTCTGCCGGGCCTCTGGCTCACGGGCCAGGACGTCGTCACGGCAGGCATCGGCGGCGCGCTGATGTCGGGCGTGGTCACGGCGTCCGCGCTGCTCGGCAAAAACATGATCACCGAGATCATGCGCGCGTGAGTCAGTGCGCCGCGGCTTTCACCACTTCGATTTTCACCTTGTCCGGGCCGAACACGTAGGTCGGCGCGCCCGTGGCCGCCGGCCCGGGGACAAACTCGGTGTTGATCTCGCGCAGGTGCTTGATTGCACCTTCGAGATCCTCGAACTTCCAGCCGATGTGATCCATGGAATGCCCGATGGAACCTTCCACCGATTCGGCTTTACCGACAGCCAGCCACATGTTGCCGTAGCGAATGCAGGGAATTACGGCAATGCCCTTGAACGTCGTAGGTTCACCGCCGAAATTGTCGGCGTACCACTTCACCGTGGCCGCCGGGTCGGGCGAGCGCAGATGAACGTGGTGAAAACCGAGCAGGTCCTTGTCGTCGAGCACTTCGATTTTCGTGCCCCAGGGATCCTCGACGAAGGCGTAGCTGAACCCGCCCGCGGGCACGTTCTTGATCTCAGCGGTGACTTTTACGCCAGCGGCTTTGAGCTCGGTCATCTTCGCGGCGAGATCGGGGACATAGAATCCGATATGGTCAATCGCCGATCCCTCGCTGGGTTTCGTTTCGGGCGTGCTCTGCCGGAATTTCACGAGGTTGTCGCCAAAGAGCACTGAGTCGAAGGGCCCGGCTTTTGTGACTTCGCCGCCGAAATGCTTCGCGTACCACTGGGCGGCGGCGAGTGTGTCCGGCGCGAGGATGTGCACGTGGTCCCATTCGGCTGCGCGGACGGACGGCGCCATCCCGCCGATGAGCATGATGCACAACCCTACGCGGCGTATGAGAGCCCCTGAGTTCATCGATGAACCTCCCTATGGGTGCATGCGGCCTGTTGCCGTGCCGCGTTGACTCGCAGGAGAATCCTGCCTAATCTGTCGCCTTGCGGCAAGTCGGGCCGCGGGAGCATGGGATGTCGCGGGTATTCGTCACGCGAGAGCTGTTGGGCCGGGCGCACCGGATGATCGGGTACGCGCTCGGGCCGTGGAACATCGAAGCCTATCCGGAAGACCGCGTGATTCCGCGCGAGGACCTGCTGAAGGGCGTCGCGGGCGCGGACGCGATCCTGTGCATGTTGACCGAACGGATGAACGCGGAAGTCTTCGATGCGGCGGGGCCGCAGTTGCGCTGCGTATCGAACTTCGCCGTGGGGTACGACAATATTGATATTCCCGAAGCCACGCGCCGCGGGATTGCCGTGTTCAATACGCCTGACGTACTCACCGAAACGACGGCGGATCTCGCGTGGGCCCTGATCCTCGGCGTGCAGCGGCGAATGCTCGATGCGGAGTCGTATCTGCGCGAGGGAAAGTGGACGAGTTGGAGTCCGCGGCTGTTGCTCGGGCGCGATGTGCATGGCAAAACACTTGGAATTTTCGGATTGGGCCGTATTGGACGCGCGACGGCGCGGCGTGCGCAGGGATTCAACATGCGCGTGCTTTACCACAACCGCACGCGGCTCGTGGAGGATGAGGAGAAGTCTCTCGGCATTTCCTGCGTTGATAAAGCGACGCTACTGGCAGAGTCGGACATCATCAGCATTCACTGCCCGATGACGCCGGAGACGAAGCACTCGTTTAGTACGGGCGAATTCCAGCAGATGAAGAAAACCGCAGTCCTCGTCAACACCGCGCGCGGGCCGATCGTCGACGAAGTTGCGTTGGCAGAAGCCCTGCACGCCGGTACGCTCGCCGGAGCCGGCATTGATGTGTTTGAAAAAGAGCCGACCATTCATCCGCGATTGCTCGAAGCGCCAAACGCACTGCTCCTGCCGCACGTCGGCAGCGCGACCGAAGAGACGCGGGCCGCGATGGCCGAACTCGCCGCCGAAAATCTGATTGCCTATATGACCCACGGTGACACGAAGAACTGCGTTAACCGGACGGGGTTGAGTTAGCCCGAGCTGAAAGCGGCCTGGCATGCTCAAAGGCATCGGATTTACTTGTGCGGCGAGTAGAAGTATATAGTTCGAGGCAGTCCACGGGAGGGTCTTTCGATGCCGATCACGCCATGGAGAATGAAGGGGCCGTCGTTCAACAATTGCAACTGTGACTACGGTTGCCCCTGCCAGTTTAACGCGCTGCCGACGCACCGGCAGTGCGAGGCAATCGCCGCGATGCATATCGACTCGGGAAACTTCGGCCCGCTCAAGCTGGACGGCCTGAACTGGGTCGCGATATTTCACTGGCCGGGTGCGGTGCATCAGGGCAATGGCACCTGCCAGGCAATCATCGACGACCGAGCGAATCCCGCGCAGCGTGATGCGCTTCTGCAAATACTCTCGGGTAAAGCCTCGGAGCCGGGTTCGACCTATATCCAGGTTTTCTCGACCACGGTGACAAAAGCCCACGAACCGCTGTTCAAGCCTATCGAATTCACGATCGACGTGCCGAAGCGGACCGCGAAGTTGTGCGTGCCTGGATTGATCGAGGGTAGCGCAGAACCGATCCGCAACCCCGTGACCGGTGCGGAATCCCGTGCCCAGATTTGTCTGCCGGACGGCTTCGAATACACGATCGCAGAAGTCGCCAGCGGCACGACAAAGTCCACGGCCGCCGTCAAGCTCGATCTGAAGCATACGCATTCGCACATGGGTATGTACGACCTGACCGAAAAGGGTGTGGTTCGTCCCTGACACGGTAGTGTCCTTCATAAAGTTCTCTAAGATCTGCCAACGCGTTGAGACTGTAGATGGATTTTTCCACACCGTTGACCGGCTTCCTGACGCGCGACCGCGCGATTATCCTGTCCGCGCTTGCCGCTGCGACTGCGTTGTCCTGGGTGTATCTCGTGGACATGGCGCGGGACATGGCCGCCGGCGTGTGCGACATGCCGGGCATGGAAGGCATGTACATGGGCGCGGTGCCCGTGTGGAACGCGCCGTACTTCGTCATGATGACCGTGATGTGGGCGGTGATGATGGTGGGTATGATGGTGCCCAGCGCCGCGCCGGCGATTCTGTTGTACGCCTCGATGCACCGGAACACCGGCCATGCGCCATACATGTCGACCGCGGGTTTCGTCGCGGGCTACCTCGCCGTGTGGACGGCATTCAGCGTCGCGGCCGTCTTCGCGCAGTGGGGGCTCGATGCCGCCGCGCTGCTCTCGCCGATGATGGTGAGCACGAGCCCCTATCTCGGCGCGGGTCTGCTTGCGGCGGCGGGCATCTTCCAACTCACACCCTGGAAGAACGCCTGCCTGAGTCATTGTCGCAGCCCCTTCGCATTTTTCCAGCAGCATTGGCAGACCGGAAAGCTGGGCGCTTTCCGCATGGGCGCGCGCCATGGCGCGTACTGCCTCGCCTGCTGCTGGGCGCTGATGCTCTTGCTCTTCTTCGGCGGCGTGATGAACCTGATGTGGATCGCCACGATTACTGTATTCGTGCTGCTCGAAAAGGCAGCGCCTTTCGGGAGGCATGCCGGGAAAGTTACCGGAATTGCCATGATCCTGGTCGCAATTGGCGTAATTGCGATGCGGCAAAGTCCCTTCTGAAGCTGATTCGCAAGGCACCGTTTCCAATTCGCATGTACAGTGTTATTCTGGTTGGAATAGTTGGATGGAGGGTTTTGAGATGGCGACCGTTGCTGCAGTAAAGACCAAGATCAAAGTGGCCCCTATTTCCGGCGCGCTCGGCGCGGAAATCTCGGGCGTCGATTTGTCGCGTCCAATCGACGACGCAACCTTTGCGGACATCCGCCAGGCCTTTCTCGACAACTGCGTGATTTTTTTTCGCGATCAGAAATTGACGCCGGACCAGCAGAAGGATTTCGGACGGCGCTTTGGAAATCTCAACGTGCATCCCTTCGTTGGACATGTTGCCGGGCATCCGGAAATCATCCCGATCATCAAGGAGAAAGACGAGAAGGTGAACTTCGGCGGCGGGTGGCACACGGACATGAGTTTCCTCGCGGAGCCGCCGCTGGGCTCGGTGCTGTATGCACTGGAGACGCCGAATTATGGCGGCGACACGCTCTGGGCGAACCAATACCTCGCGTATGAGCAGTTGTCGGCGGGCATGAAGAAAATGCTCGACGGTCTCGTCGGCGTGCACACGGCGGGGATGCAATACGGCACGGAGTCCGAGGCGTCGAAGAACAGCGCCAAACGCAAGAGCATGGAGACCAAGGCGACCGCAGAGGCCGAGACGACCATCGAGCACCCGGTCGTGCGCACGCATCCGGAGACAGGCCGCAAGGCGCTGTATGTGAACGAAGCCTTCACGCTGAAGTTCAAAGGCATGACCAAGCGCGAGAGCAAAGCGCTGCTGCAATTCCTCTTCCAGCATTGCGTGCAGGAGCCTTTCACCTGCCGTTTCCGCTGGCAGCCGGGTTCGCTGGCCTTCTGGGACAACCGCTGCACGTAGCACTACGCGTTGAACGACTACCACGGCCAGCGCCGCGAAATGCACCGCGTGACTATCGACGGGGACAAGCCGTTCTAGGAAGGCGATTCGCAGCGGCGAAACCCTCATCCGCCGAGTGGCGTCCAACCTATGGTACGAGGCCATTTCGGAGGGTGGACGATGAATTTTCGGCGGATAATTCCGGCCATCGTCATAGTTTTCGTTACCTTGTTGTGTGCGGCTGCGTCGGCGGAACCAGTCACCTACGATCTCGCTATAAAGATATTGCAACGTGACGGCACGTCCGCGATGGGACTGCACGTGAAAGTGTTCGAGGTCTTGATCTCGAACAGAATGGTGCTGAAGTTTGAGGGCGATTTGCCGGTGGATGGGACGTTTCATGTCACGGGGCTGAATGGGGGGAAAGCGCAAGCCGGTGCATCGGATTTATGCCGGGCAGAACGAAGAACAGATCGACACGTTTCTCTTCGAAGGGCCGGACGCGCCGGCGATGTATGAAGTAAGACTGCCGCTGATGGCGGGCGAGACTGCGCCTGACGGAACGTTGCTAAACATCCTGACGGGTGAGCGCAACAAACTCTCCGACTATCGCGGACAGATCATCTATCTCGACTTCTGGGGAACGTGGTGCGTGCCCTGTCGGCAGGCGATGCTGCGCAACGAAGAGGTGATGAAGCGCCGCGCAAAGGATTGGGCCGGGAAAGCCGCGATCCTCGCACTCAGCGTGGACGAGGATCCCGAGGTCGCGAAGCAGTACGTCTTTGAGCGCGGCTGGACGAGCGTGATCCAGGTGTGGAACGCGGATAGTCCGGAGGCGGGCTGGGAGTGCCAGATCCGGCGCGATTTTGGCCTAGACGACATCCCTCGCGCCATGCTGATCGGCCAGGACGGCACCATCCTCTGGCGCGGCGATCCGAACAAGGTCGACCTGGAAAAGATGATCGAAGAGCACCTGCGCTAGTGCCTCGGATCTTCTTTGGCCCGGCTTTCATCAGCAGCCCTACACGACGCGTTCCAGTCTGTTCAATCGCTAAAGAGCTGAGTTGATCCTGTGAATGTGAGCTTTTGTATATGTTTGCTGCGCGTAACGGAATTATAAAATGGCGTTATGGGAACCGGCCGCCCTATTTTGGGTTGCCACCCCCGGTGACGCCGACAAGCCCAGCTTTTTTGGCCTGTCTGGCGCGGCCTAAGAGACCTGCGGTAGGATAGAAACCAGCGAATCGGGGTACAGGGAGAATGCGTATGAAGGCTTCATGGCAAGCTCGGATGTGGTTGTCGGTCATCGGGTTCGGCGGGCTCGCCGCATCGGCGCTCGCGGCTGAATCGGGACCGGCACGCGTTACGTTCACGAAGGACGTCCTGCCGATTCTTCAGGAGAAGTGCCAGGAGTGCCACCGCGCCGGACAGATGGCGCCGATGTCGCTGATGACCTACGACGAAGTGCGCCCGTGGGCCAAGGCGATCCGCGAGAACGTCAGCGCGGGGAAGATGCCGCCGTACTTCGCGGACAAGGCTTCGCTGCCGATGAAGCATGACCAGAGCCTCTCGCAGGTACAGAAGGACACCATCCTCGCGTGGATCGACTCGGGCACGACCAAGGGCAGTGAGAAAGACATGCCCGCGCCGCGCAAGTTCTCCGAGAGCGAGTGGCGATTGGGCGATCCGGACGTAGTGCTACAACCGGTTGAGCCGTTCGATGTGCCCGCGGGCGACGGCGACCTCTACCAGTGCTTCGCCGTTCCGTTCGCGTCGGCGAATGATCTGTGGCTCAAAGGTGTCGAGTTTAAGCCGGACAACCTCAAGGCCGTGCACCATTTCATTCTCTTTGAAGACAAGCTCGGCAAGTTCAAGGAATTCGACGCCGCGACGCCGGAACCCGGTTGCGAATGCGAAGACATGGACAAGGTGCTGCAAGGTACAACGATGGTGCAGATGTGGGCGCCGGGCAACGTGCAGCCGCTCGCGCGTACGGGTGAAGCAAAGAAGCTGAACGCGAAGAGCAATTTTATTCTGCAGGTCCACTACCACAATACGACCGGCGAGCCGCAGGTTGACCGCTCGAAGTTCGCGCTGTATCTCGCGAAGCCGGAAGAACAGGTACAGAAAGAAGTGCGCGGCCAACTCGTCGTGCAGCCGAACTTGTTCATCAAAGCCGGCGACCCCGAATCGAAGTTCCAGGCGACGTACACGATTAAGGAAGACATCACGGTCTATTCGTCGGGCGTACACATGCACTACCGCGGGAAGAACATGGGCCTGTGGGCGGTGCGCCCGGGCGAAACAGACGAGACAACGCTCGTGTGGGTGCCGAACTACGACTTCAACTGGCAGCTCACATATGAATTCGCCGAGCCGTGGAAGGCGCCCGCAGGCACGAAGTTCACGATGCGCTGCACCTTCGACAATTCGACGAACAATCCGTTCAACCCCGATCCGACGAAAGACGTACGTTGGGGCCTGGCGAGCACAGACGAGATGGCGTTCTCCGGCTACAGCTATGTGGTCGATAGTGAAGCGCTGAAGAGCACGCCGGAAAAGCCGAAGGGTCTTGTGCAGGGCCCGGGACTCGTGAAAGTTTCGGATCCGGAGTTCCTTGGAACCGACTGAAGCGGCCGGGAGTAACGGGTTGGCGCAAAGCACGTGTTATTGATTCGGAGCGATCGGCTGCTTCGACGTAATCGCGTGTACGCGCACGAGGCCGACGGTTCGTCCGCGAAACGGACTCACGAATTCCGTCTCGCCCGGAAACGGGTCGTCCTTGCGGCTCCAGTCCTTTACGAAGTAGCCGTCCGGATGCGCCGCGCACCACTCCATGAATTTCTCGTCCGCCTCAAACGCCGGTAAAGGTTTGAGCAGGCGGCCGGCAAACTGAAACTGACCGTGGTACAGGCCGTAGTGGGCAATCGGCACGTCCGCGGCCTGCCGTTTCGCCAATTCATGCGCGAAGGGCGCCAAATCGTAGCGTTCGCGGAGGCTCGGGCCCACCATCCATTGCAGAGCCGAGAGAAATACGACACTCATCACGGTCGTCGACCAGAACACTGATTTCGACGTGCGCGCCCGGTGAAGGCATGCAATCCCTCCGGCGATGACCGCCGCCATGGCGGCGATTGCGCCGATACTCGGATGCAGTTGGAAATCCGACTCCACAGGCATCGCGACGATCGCGATCAGCGCTGCCGTTGCCAGAAGCGAATAGATGCCGATAATGCCGATGGGCCGCGAAGCTTCGATCTCGCGAACGGCACCCGCCCGTGCGGCGATCAGCGCCACGGCGGGGCATAGCGGGACGAGATAGTGCACCTGCTTCCCGCTGATCAGCGAGAACAGAAAAAGTCCGCCAAGGAACCACGCGACGCAGAACCGGATGCCGCCGTCGTCCAGAAATCCGCGGCGGACGAACGCGCGAACCGGCGTCCAATAGGCCCAGGGAAATAGCACCACTGGCATGAGCGCAAGATAAAACCAGAACGGGCGGCGGTGCGCGAAGGACTGCGTGACGCGTCCGGCGGTCTGTGTCCAGAGAATCGCCTCGCGGTATTCAGGGCCACCGAAGACGGCGGCGGGGATGGCCCAGCACAAAGCGATCGCCACACCCGCGAGCATGCCAAGGACCACGCGTCCGGTGAAGGGTCTCCACGCGCCGCGTACGGTAGAGGACCACCACGGCGCTGCGATGGCGGCCGGGATCAGATAGACGAACGCAACGGGGCCCTTGGCCAGGATGCCGCCGCCGACACCGACGGCGATCATTGCCGAGGCGCGCCACGTCGGGCGTTGGGCGGCGTGGATGATCCCGAGTAGCGCGATCAGCACAAAGCAGGCGAGCAGCGCGTCGAACATCAGGGTGGTCGAATATATCGCAAATCCAGGCAACGTGAGCAGCGCGAAGCCGGCCCACGTGCGGGTGCGCTCGTCATCCGGCCAGAGCGCGCGTGCGACTGCACCCACCAGGAAAAAATCGAGCAGCGCGAAGGCCGGACCGACGAGCCGCGCGACCCACTCGTGCACGCCGAACACCGACCAGCCCGCCGTGATAAGCCAGAAGAGCAAGGGAGGCTTGTGCGAATAGACCTCGCCGTTCATGTGGGGGACGAGGTAATTGCCGGAGTTCCACATTTCCCAAGCCACGGAGACGTAGCGCGTTTCGTCGATAGGCAGGAGCGGACGGGAAAGGACAGCAGCGGCGACAACGATTGCCCAGAGCGGAATGAGTAGCCAGACATAGCGAGTGATGCGTTGCACGTGCATTTTCCCCTGGATGCGCTGCGTTTGCGGTTCCGCGCAGGTGCTTCGCCCCCGAACCGATGGCGGGAATTCTGGCATTGTGTGGCATCACATGTACAGTTCGATTCGATGTCAGGGTGTCGGCTGTGCGCGTGTGCGCGCACAGCCTTTCCTATGTCTCCGGATGTTTTGTTAGACTCGGTGATCGCTGCAAAACGAACCAAAGGATCACTTACATGATCATGAAAAGCTTTCCGAATTCGTTGCGATGGTTCGCCACACTCGTTGTGGCCCTGGCGGTTGTCGCGCTTCCCGGCGCGCCGTCCTCGGCGCAGGAGAAGCCGAATATCATCATCATGATTTCCGACGATGTGGGCTATGGCGACGTCGGTGCGTTCATGGGTGGCGGAGTACGCGGTGCACCCACGCCAAATCTGGATCGCATGGCGGCCGAGGGCATGAAGCTCACGTCGTTCTACACGCAACCCACCTGCACGCCGACGCGCGCGTCGCTCGTCACGGGGCGGCTGCCGATCCGCGCAGGCTTCAACTTTCCGCTATTCCCCAGCCTGCCGATGGGGCTCGTGCCCGATGAGGTGACTATTGCCGAATTACTCGAACCGGCGGGCTATCACTCTGCGGCAATGGGTAAATGGCACTTGGGCGATCAGGAGCAGCATCTGCCGCACAAGCAGGGTTTCGACGAGTTCTGGGGCTTTCTCTACCACGCGGACGCGTATCTCTATCCGACGGATCGCGATTGGCGCCCGGACACGCAGGTCGGCAAACTGATGAAGTTTCGCGGGATTGTCGAAGGTAAGAAAGGCGAGATGAGCAAGGATATCGAGCCGCTCGATGCCAAACGCATGGAAACGCTCGATCGCGATCTCACGACGCACGCAATCGATTACATCAACACGCACGCGAAAGACGGCGCGCCGTTCTTGCTATACGTCGGTTTCTCGAAAGCACACTATAAAAACTTCCCGTTGCCGGAATTCCAGGGCAAGTCGGAGAGCGGCGTCTTCGGCGATGCGCTCATGGAACTCGACCACCACAGCGGTCTGATTCTCGATGCCGTGCGCAAGGCCGGCATCGGCGAGAACACGCTCGTGTTCTGGTTCAGCGACAACGGGCCGTCGTACGACACCTTCCCCGACTGCGGCTACACGCCTTTCCGCGGCGCGAAAGGACAAACCTACGAAGGCGGGGTCCGCATGCCGTGCATCGCGTGGTGGCCGGGAAAGATCAAGCCGGGCACGTCGTCGGACGGCATCATGACGACGATGGACATTTTCGCGACCGCCGCGAAACTTGGCGGTGTCGAAGTGCCGAAGGATCGCCCGATCGACGGGCACGACCAGACGGCGTTCCTGAAGGGCGAGGCGAAGTCCGCGACAGATACGGTCTACTACTACCTCGGCGATCGGCTCATGGCGATTCGCAACGGCAAGTGGAAGGCGCACTTCGTCACCGCGGAGAACTGGCCGGATGGTCCGACGGAGGAGCACTCCGTGCCGCAGTTGTATGACCTCATGACCGACCCGCGCGAGGAGAAAAACCTCGTGTACATCAAGACCTGGGAAGTTGTGCAGGCGAACATGCTCATGCGCAACCACCTCGCGGAGATGAAACGCTTTCCCAACCGGGTCCTCCAGCCGCCCATCAACTAGCGATCGGGCCGGATTCTATGGTTCCCATGATTCCTATTCTTCCCATCCCGTAATTAGGCTAAACTGGTTCTCAGGCGGCGGGTCCGCCTCGCGAGGGTACCCCATGGCGCTGTGGCGTGACCTGATCAAGAGCCGGATGTCCGAATTGCACGACGACCCGGAGGACAAGCGCCTATCCATGGCCGACGCCGTGCGCAAGCATGTGCGTCCCGGCATGAAGCTGAACATGGTCGCGCTGCAGTCGCGGCCGAGCGCGCTCACCTTCGAGTTGTGCCGCGCTTTCGCAGGCAAGAAGCCCGGCTTCGAATACATCTCCAGTTCCATCGGCGCGACGGCCCTCGCCACGCTGCATTGCGGACTCTTCAAAAAAGTCATTGTGTCGTATGCGGGCGAGTCGTACCCGACCCCCGGCCCGAGCAAGGTCGTGCAGCGTGCGATTGCCGACGGCCTCGATATCGAAAACTGGACGATGCTTACGATCTCGCAACGGCTGCTTGGCGGAGCGATGGGCGTGCCGTGGTTCCCGACGCGCTCGCTTGCGGGCAGCAGCATCGCCGACGAACAGCGCGCGCGTGGCAACTACATGGAAGTGGATGATCCCGCGCGGCCCGGCGAGACCTTCGGCCTGCTGAAGTCCTACCGTCCTGATATCAGCTTTGTGCATGCGTGGGCGGCGGACAAGGCCGGCAACGCGATTTGTTACCCGCCGTATGGCGAGAACGTGTACGGCCCGCTCGCCGCGCGCGAGGGCGTGATTCTCACGGCGGACCACATCGTCGATACCGAATTCATCCGCGACCACGCGCCGCTCGTACGGATTCCCGCGGCAATTGTGCGCAGCGTGAGCCACGCGCCCTACGGCTGCCATCCCTCTGGTAATTTCGCGCAGGCCATCGGCGAGTTCCGCGCGTATGGCAACGACTATGCCTTCATGCGCGGCAGCCGGCAGACGCAGGGCACGCGCGAGAGCTACGACGCGTGGGTGCGCGAGTGGGTGCTCGGCGTGAAGGATCACGAGGAATACCTGAAAAAGCTAGGCAAGGAACGCATCGAATATCTGCACAAGATCGGCGCGGCGGACGGCTGGCAGGCGGAGTTGGAAAAGTTCGCGAAGGAACTCGACGCCGATCGTCCGGCAAGCCCAATCGAAAACATGATCGTGCAGGCTTCCCGCGTCATCGCTACGCGGATGAAGGCGAAAAACCTGAAGACCGTGCTCTCCGGCGTGGGCCAGGCGACGCTGATGGCGTGGCTCGCGGCGCATGCGCTGCGCAAGCAGGGCAAGGAAATCACCATGATGGCCGAGACCGGCATCTACGGCCACGATCCTCGCCCGGCGGACCCCTTCGTGTTCAACTTCTTCAATCTGTACACGACGACGGTGCTGACGGATATTTTTGAGACGCTCGGTCTGCACACCGGCGGCGCGGCGAACCAGTGCCTTGGCACCTTCGGCGCGGGCGAGATCGATCGCTTCGGCAATGTGAACTCCACCAAGAGCGCCGACGGCAGCTTCATCGTCGGTTCCGGCGGCGCGAACGATATCGCGACGGCCGCGGTGGAGTCGGTGGTCGTCGCGCAGCAGCGCCTGCAAACTTTCGTCGACAAGTGCGAATACATCACTAGCCCCGGCAAGCGGATCTCCTGCTGCATCTCCACGATGGGCCGCTTCGAAAAGCGCGGGGGCGACGAGTTCGTGCTGACGGGCTACTTCGGTATGGAAGGTCTCTCGCGCGACGAGGCCGTCCGCGAGATCAAAGATCGCTGCGGCTGGGAGCTTCAGGTGGCAGACGACGTCGAAGCCTTGGCGCCCGCGAACGCCGAAGAGCTCGCCCTGCTCCGCATGTTCGACCCCGAGCGCTTCTTCCTCGGCAAGCCCGCGGAAACCGTGCAGGCGGCCGTACCGGCGAAGTAGTGCGGCCTACAGTTCAGTAGCGACTCGGTTCTGGATGAGTAGAGGACTCTATGGACGCTCGTGTCGTTTGCTTGTACACAGGTGGTTCGCTTACGACACTCGTGGGTCTTGCTTGCTCATTTGGTGCCTGGGTACTTCGGAGCGGAAATGCGTCGAATTGGCCCGATGTGGTCGGCAGCCCGACGGCGTTACGGGGCACGGCGATTGGGCTGGCCATCACGGGAGCTCTGTTGATCGGGGCGAGCGCGGGAGTTTTCATGCGCGCTTCTTGGGGATTTTCCGCGGCAATCGGCGCGATGCTGATTTTTGTTGCTGGAGGATTCTGGGGGAATTACGCCGCTTTCGGCGACATTCGCCCGGTACACACCGGCACCAATGTTGTTATCGCTGCGATTACCTTGGTGCTCATTTGGTTCGGATATCGCCAGACACCCTAGCCGAGCAGTGCAACGACTCGTGCCGGCGCCGCACTCGCGCCCTTGATCTTCAGCGGAAAACACGCCACCTGAAATCCTGTCGGCGGCAGCGCAGCGAGATTGGTGAGGCGTTCAATCTGCGAATAAGCGAGATCGCATTGGTGCGCCTCCCAGAAAATTCCGGTTTGTTGTTTTTGTAGCGCTTCGGCTGCTTGCAGGTGCAGCGGGCGGTCCCAACCCCAGGCGTCGATGCCCATCACGCGCACGCCTTGGTCGTAGAGCCAGTGTGTGGCTTCGGCGGTCGCACCGCAACCGTGCATCATGTAATCCGGCTGGCCATAGAAACGATCGCAGCCGGTCTGCACGAGGACGATGTCGCCGGGTTTGAGAGTGTGCTTCGCGGCAACAAGCGCAGCCTGCGCATCCACCGCCGTCATCGGATCGCCGTCGGTCTTATGGCGCATATCGAGCTTCACGCCATCGCCGAAGAACCACTCCAAGGGCAACTGGTCGATCGTCTGCGCGGGTTTCCCCTGGATGCGGCTGTTGTAGTGATAGGGTGCGTCGACGTGTGTGCTGCCGTGTGTGCTGAGTTGGCGGATGGTCTCAACCGCCCAACCTTCGCCATCGCGCAGGAGCGTGCGCGGCACGCCCATCATGGCCTCGATTGCACCTGCACCCGCGGTGTGAACCTGGTATTCGACGACAACCTGGTCGACGGGAGAGACGGCGATGTTTTCTATAGTAGTGGAGAGGTCGATGATGCGCACGATTAAGTCTCAATCTTGTAGGGGCGGCCCCCTGTGGCCGCCCTTGGTTTTCTGTGCGACGCGGGCGGGGACAGGGCCCCGCCCCTACACGTCACTATGAAATTTTGGGACCGATTAGATACCCGCCGTCGACGGTGAGGACCTGCCCCGTGACCTGTTCGGAGCCGGTGATGAAACTCATGATGGCCGCGGCGATATCGTCCGGCTGGCTGACGCGCCCCGTGACGGAGCGCGCTTCGTTCGCGGCTTTCACTTGTGCATAACGTTCGCCGAAGCCTTGCTTGAGCCATTCGCCCTCGATAAAGCCCGGCGCGACCGCATTCACGCGGATCTTCGGCCCGAGTGCGCGCGCGAGCGTGACGGTGAGATTGTTCAGCGCGGCCTTCGAGCAGCAGTAGGGGATGGAACTGCCGACGCCGGCAACACCCGCAACGCTGGTGACGTTCACCACCGCGCCGCCGCTGTTCTTCTCCATGTGCGGCCGCGCGGCGCGTACGCAGTAGAACGAGCCGCGCAAGTTTACGCCGAGAATCTTGTCCCACACCTCATCGGTGACGCCGTCGAGATTGCTGTGCGCGATAAACTGTGTCGTACCGGCGTTGTTTACGAGTACATCCAGCCGGCCGAAGGTTTTTGCTGCATGATCCATCATCGCGCGGCACTCGGCATCGACGTGGACGTCGGCCTTGAACGCGACGGCCTTCACGCCGAGCGCGGAGGCTTCCTGCGCGACCTCCTCGGCCTGCTGCTTCGACACGCTGTAATTGACTAGAACATTGCACCCGCCGCGCGCCAGTGCCAGCGCCGTCGCACGCCCCACGCCCCGTGTCGCCCCCGTCACCACTGCCGCTTTCCCGCGAATATCCATGGATGAAGCCTCCCGTCAATCGCGGCAGCATAGCGAATACCGGCCGTGCAATCGACAGAGAGCCACGCTCCGGGATTGCTGAGGACCCGCACGATATATATAGTGAGTGCCATTACATTCCGGAGGAGATTTCCCATGTTCTCGCGCGCTATTGTCGCCACCGCTGTATTGTTTGCCGCCCAATTCGCCACCGCCGCCGATCGCCCCACGAAGGCGATCACCGAAGAAGGCGAAATCGCGGGCGCAAAATTCCGCATCGACATCCCGGACAACTGGAACGGCGGTCTCGTGATGTACGCCCACGGCTATGCGATGGTCATGCAGCCTCCGCAGTTTAACCTCGACGTCTCCAAGGCATTCCAGTCTCTCGGCCTGGCGGTCGCGCAATCGCTCTACTCGCACCAGGGCTGGGCTGCGCGCGAGGGCATCCTCGACACTGAGGCATTGCGGCGCTACTTCGTCGACAAATACGGCCCCACCTCGCCGACGATCATCGTCGGGCACAGCCAGGGCGGCGCAATCACTTACGCCACAATCGAGAAGTATCCCGAAGTCTACGACGGCGCGCTCCCGTTCTGCGCCGCCGGTCCCTCCGCGCTCGGGTTTTTCAAGGAGCGCGTGTTCGACATGCGGCTGCTCTTCGATTATTACTTTCCCGGCCTGCCGGGCAACGCCGTCGAGTTTCCCGAAGGCACCGCAACTTTTGGCAAGGTCTTGAGTAAGGCGACCGAACTCGTCAAGGCCGATCCCGAGAAGGCGAAAGTCTTTGCGAAGATGACGACGCTCTCCTCGCCGGACGCGATTCCCGGCGTGATTGCGTTCTGGAGCGAGATATTGCGCGAGTTTCAGGATCGCGCCGGTGGCAATCCCTTCGACAACACAGACACGATCTATTCCGGCAGCGCGGATGACGCGAAGTTGAACAGGGAAATTCCGCGGCATACGGCCAACCCGAGGGCGGAGGAGTATCTGCGCCAGTGGGTGACGATGAACGGAGAAATCAGCGATCCGGTGCTGGCCGTGCATACGCTCGTGGATGACCTTATCCCGCCGGCCATCGCCAACCAGTACGGCCAGCTCACCGTGCTCGCCGGCACCTCCGATCTGTACGCCCAAAGCTGGGTTGATCGAAACGGCCATTGCGCCTTCAGCGCCGAAGAAACCACCGAATCGCTCCGCCAACTCCTCGAGTGGATCAAGACTGGCAAGCGACCCACGCCCGGCGATTGGACGAAGGGGAAGTAAATTCACATCAAGCGCGTCTCAAACGTCGCCGATTTTGCGCGTGTTTCCACGCGTTTAGTATGCTACCGCTTCGATTTTTCGCGCGGTTCGCGCGCGTCCAGTACCCAGCCGAAGGCACGTCTTCATGACTGAACCAAAACAACTCGTCGAGCCGCGCACGCTGAAAGGTTTCGCGGATTATTTGCCGGCGGACGCGATTGTCCGGCGGCGAGTGGTGCGCGCGATCGAAGACGTGTTCGAGCGATATGGTTTCGTGCCGTTGGATACGCCGGCGCTGGAGTATCTCGATGTGTTGCTCGGCACCGGCGGCGAGGAAGTGAACAAGGAATTGTTCCGGCTGGAGAGTCCCGAGGGCGAGGCGATTGCGCTCCGCTTCGATCTGACTGTGCCCTTCGCGCGTTTGCTCGCGCAGTATCCGGAACAACTGAAGACGCCTTTTCGCCGTTATGCGATAGGCCCCGTCTGGCGCGCGGACAAGCCCGGCCCCGGGCGCTTCCGGCAATTCACGCAATTCGACATTGACGCCGCGGGCGCGGATTCGGTCGCTGTGGACGGTGAGATCATCTCGGTGATGTGCGAAGTGATGCGTGCGCTGCGCGCACCGAGTTTCCGCGTGCTCATCAACAACCGCAAGCTCATCGATGCGCTGCTGGGCAGTTGTGGCATCCACGAGATCGCGCGGCAAAAGCATGTCCTGCGCGTGATCGACAAGATGGCCAAGGTGGGCGTGCAGAATGTCCGTCTCGAACTCGGCCCCGGCCGCATCGACGACTCCGGCGATCCGATTCCAGGCGTGAAGCTCGACCCGCCGACGATCGACAAGATTCTCGCCTTCGTCGACATCAAGGGCGCAACGCGGATGGACGTCGTCGATCATCTAGCGAAGTTGCTTGTTGAATCGCCCGAATCCGCCGCGGCGCTCACCGAGATGCGTGAACTGGCCGAAGTGCTCACGGCCTTGGGTGTGGACGAAGACCACGCCAAATTCGATCCAAGTCTCGCGCGGGGCCTCGACTACTACACGGGTCCCGTATTCGAGTGCGTGATTCCCGATGCGCCGCAGTTCGGCTCCGTGATGGGCGGCGGGCGCTATAACGGCCTCGTCGGCCGTTTCCTCGATCGCGAGATTCCCGCGACTGGTATGTCCGTCGGGCTCGATCGTCTGATGGCCGCACTCGCGCACATGAAGGTCATTGAGTCAAGCGTGACAACCGTGCAGGCCTTGGTGGTTACGCTCGGCAGAATTCCCGCGCGAGAGACGCTGGCGGTCGCGAATGAACTGCGCCGCGCAGGCATTCGGACGGAAGCCTTCTTCGCACAGAAGATGCGGATGAAGGACCAGTTGTCGCACGCGGATCACTACCAGATTCCGGTTGCCGTGATCATCGGCGAAGACGAACTCGCCCGCGGCGAAGTCGCGGTGAAGGATCTGCGCGCGGGCAAGGCGCAGCGCGAAGGCGTCAGCGATCACGACGCCTATCGCAAGGCCGGCACCGCCGCGCAGGTTACGGTACCGCGTGCGGGCATGATCGCAGCGGTGAAAGCTGCGCTCGGCGAAGGTGCAGTATGAAGCAGAAACCGGTGCTACCCGCGTCGGGTCTGCGGCGCATGGTGCTGATGGCGCTGCGCGAGGACATCGGCGGCGACGACATCACTACGCGGCTGACGGTTGAGGCCGATGCGCAATGCCGCGCGGAAGTGCACGCGAAGGCCGATGGTGTGCTCAGCGGCGTGGCGCCATTCTGGATGGTGTTCAACCTGCTCGACGCCGAGATCGAAGTGACCCAGCGCATGAACGACGGCCAGCGCTTTACCAAGGGCGAAATCCTCGCATCGTTTACGGGCCGCGCGCAGCCTGTGCTGACCGGCGAACGGACAGCGTTGAATTTTTTGCAACATCTATCGGGTGTCGCGACGCTTACGAGTCAATTTGTAAAGGCAGTTGAAGGTCTGCCCGTGCAGGTGACGGACACGCGCAAAACGACGCCGTTATTCCGGCGGCTCGAAAAGGAAGCCGTGCGCCACGGTGGCGGCCAAAACCATCGCACGGCGCTGTACGATGGTATTTTGATCAAGGACAACCACATTCGCGCGGCAGGCGGCATAACGGCCGCGATCGAGCGTGCACGTGCTGGCGCACACCATTTGATGAAGGTCGAAGTCGAGGTCACTTCGCTCAACGAATGCGACGAGGCGCTCGCGGCGCGCGCTGACGTTATCCTGCTCGACAACATGGATCACGCCGCAATGCGCGAAGCAGTCGCGCGCGGGCGTGGGCGCGGCGTGCTCTTCGAGGCGAGCGGAAACGTCACGCTCGAGACCGTCCGCGCAGTCGCGGAGACCGGCGTGGACCTCGTGTCCTCCGGCGCAATCACGCATTCCGCGCCCGCGGCCGATCTCTCGCTCGAGATTGAACTGCTGGACTGAGCACCCGTGTCCGGCGCGACGGCCTACGACTCATTGCTGATCTCTCCAATCGGCACAACAATCGTTGGGAACAAAATCGTTGCCTTCGATGAAATTGATTCAACCAACAGCTACGCGCTGGAGCATGGCGGCGACGGAACAGTATTCGTGGCCGATCGGCAGACCGCCGGCCGCGGCCGCCTGGGACGGACCTGGCATAGCGCTCCCGGTTTGGGCCTGTGGTTCACGGTGGCGCTGGCAGGTTCGCCAGAGGGCCTCTCCTTTGCCGCAGCGCTCGCTGTGCGCGATGCGCTCGCGCCGCGTGCGAAGCTAAAAGTGAAATGGCCGAATGATCTCCTGTGCCAGGGGAAGAAAATCTGCGGGATTCTCGTGGAGCATCGCTCCGGCCGCACTGCGCTCGGGATCGGGATCAACGTCCATCATCGCGCAGAGGACTTTCCGACGGAGTTGCGCGCAAAAGCAGGCTCGCTCGAATCCGAACTCGGCGGAACATGGGATCGCGCGGAGGTGTTGCGTGCAGTTTTGAAGGAACTCGACCGAAGCATTATGCTCATACGTGGGGGCGGACTGGCCGAGATTCACCGGGCGTGGGCGCAGGCCTGCGCGCTGGAAGGCCGCCACATTCGCTGCAACGGCGTCGAGGGCCGCGTGCGAGAAATCGACCATCACGGTGCCCTCGTCGTCGAAGCATCGGACGGTGTGCACGCGATTTTCAGCGGCGACCTCGAATATCTGGATGGGAACTAGACTGTGCTTGTCGTTATCGATGCAGGAAACTCGAACGTAGTCATCGGCCTTTACCAGGGCGACACGCTGTTGACCCACTGGCGCATCATGACGGCGGGGTACCGCACGGCCGATGAAATCCGGATTCAGTTCGGCATGCTGATGCATGAGAGCGGTCACGATCCGAAGACTGTCAAAGGCTGCTGCATCAGCAGCGTCGTGCCGCAGCTTAACAGCGCGCTCGTGCAGGTCGCGCGCGACGGGTTTAAGGTCGAGCCGGTAATGGTCGAACCCGGCATCCGCACGGGCATCAAGCTGCACAACGAAAACCCGAAGGAGCTCGGCGCCGATCGGCTCGTCAACGCCGTCGGCGCGGCCGAGGAATATCCGGGCGAGAAGATCATTCTCGATTTCGGCACGGCGACCACGCTCGACTATATTACCGCCGCCAACGAATACAAAGGCGGCATTATTCTTGCCGGTATTCAGCTTTCCGCAAATGCACTCTTTGAAAATTGCGCGAAACTTCCGCGCGTGGATGTCGCCGTGCCCGAGCGGGTCATCGGGCGCAACACGACGGATGCGATCAGTTCAGGACTGACGTATGGCTACGCGGAGATGATCGACGGTCTCGTGCGCCGCATGGCGCGCGAAATGGGCGGCGAACCGCGAGTCATCGCGACGGGCGGCCTGGCGACGACGATTGCCGGCGTGGCTAGCACGATCGACGTGGTCGATCCCTTGCTGACGCTGAAGGGGCTCAAGGCGATCTTTTACAAGAACGCAAAGGGGGCGGCAGCATGAAGCGATTTATCGCATTGCTGATGGCATGCGCGGCGAGCCCGATCGGCGTCGCTGCACAGGTGTCCGCCGATCAGACTGGCGCACCCGCCAGCCGGGCCGTCGAGATGAAAGGGGTTAACCTCTATCTGCACTCGTCGGAGCCGAGCTTCGGTCAGCTCCAGGATCCGACGTTTTGGGTGCATGCCGAGCGCGGCGAGTCGATTAATGAGACACAATGGTCGCTCGAGGGTGCGCAGGCTGTCATTTACCGCGAGGCTGAGGATGACCTTGTGCTCGCTGCAAAGTCGGGTACTTTCGACAAACAGAAAAAGTCCGCTCAGCTCGCGGGCGGCGTTCAAGTCACCTCGGGCCAGATGGTAGTCGATCTTGAAGACATCGCGTGGGATGAGACGCAGCGCGTCGCGCGATCGGAATCGATCGCCACGTTGAGTGACGGATCGAATACGATCGTCGGCAGTTCGATCGCGATTTTCCCCGATGCCGATCGTGTCGACCTCGGCGGCGGCACGGCGACGATTCAGCTTGCAGCGGCCGATGGAGAGAAGAAGCCGGAGAGCTCCACGGCGGACAAATACAAGACGCTCGAGATTATGGAGCAGCATGGCACTTCCGGCAGTCTCAAAGGAGCGCCGCTCCAGAAGATTCAGGGCCCGGTGCGTATGGCGCTGATCGGAAACAATCCCGAAGACACGCTGACGATCAAGGCGGACCTGGTTACCTTGGAATACGGATCGGGTGAGGATTTGCGCAGCCCGGCGCGTGTTCTGCTCAAGGGCCATGTCGAGATTAAGCAGGGCAAGAACGTGATCCAGTCAAACGATGCCGATCTCGATCTTGCCAGGGAAACGGCACGATTCACCGGAGATGTGATGTTCGCCGGCGACGAGATCGCCAATGCCAGCGGTCCTTCTCTGGATTTGAATCTGGACACCGGCGAATGGACCCTCGGCGGGCCCGGCGGTGTTATTTCCTATGACTTTTCAGCATCCAAAGCCGCCAAGGACGAAAAACCGTGATTGCCGCCCGGGGCCGGTCGTGAGCAAGAAGTCTGCTCCGAAGAAACCGCACACCGCCGAGGTCCCGTCCGCTCCCGAGCAGACAACACGCGAGCCGGTGTTGCATGCTGAGGGACTCGTAAAGCGTTACGGGCGTGCGACGGTAGTCGATCATGTTTCACTCGATCTTGCTCCCGGCGAGATCGTCGGGCTTCTCGGCGCAAACGGCGCAGGCAAGACGACGACTTTCGGGATGCTCGCGGGTCTGGTGCAACCGACCGAGGGCACCATCACGATCGCCGGGCGCAATGTGACGCGCGATCCGATGCACCGCCGCGCGCGGGCCGGGCTTGCTTATCTCGCGCAGGAGCCCTCCGTTTTCCGCGATCTGACCGCCCGCGAAAATATTCTGGCGGTACTCGAATTTCAGAAGATGACCAGAAAGGCGCGATTCGCTCGGGCCGACGAGCTTCTGGCGGAACTGAACATCACGCGCATCAAGGGTTCGCGAACCGACGTCCTTTCTGGTGGTGAACGACGCCGCGTCGAGATTGCCCGTGCGCTGGCGACCGATCCGAAGGTCTTCCTGCTGGATGAACCCTTTGCGGGGATCGATCCGATCGCACTTGCGGACTTGCAGCGCGGCGTCATCGCTCTTAAACGAAAGGGCATCGGCGTACTCATCACGGATCACAACGTGCGCGAGACGCTGCAAATCACCGATCGCGCATACATCCTGAGCGAAGGCCGCGTGCTGGTCTCCGGCACCCCCGCCGAAATCGCGTCCAGCCGGGCGGCCCGCGAGGCCTACCTCGGCGAAGGTTTCCGCCTGGATCTTAGCGACGCTAGCATCTAAGCAGGCTTTGCAGAACTGTTGACCGCGATCGTGCAAAAGTAATCAACGTTACCGAAGTGATTCATCCCGGGTATCCGGTGATATTGCGTATAGGCGTCGGAATATCCCCCAGCGGTAGCGTCCAGGTGGGTGGAGAATCAACATATGGTTGCGTTTCGGATCACATTCTGCTACAGTGGCCCGGCCTGAGAACGAATTCCTGCGGGTAATCATTTACCCCTTTTATCCACGGCCGGGGGGCCGGGGACAGCGCGTCCGAGGTGGGGGATCACGAGCGTTATGGGGTTCTTTCCCAGAATTTCTTCCGATCGCCGGTGCGAGATGGCTGGGGTCATCGCGATCGCCGTCACTTTCTTTCTGTTCATTGCGCTCGCCATGGATCGGTACCAGGGGCAGAGCGTTCGCTCGTTGACCGATCTCGGCGCCGGCGGCAGTTTGGTGGCCGGAGCGCTCTACCTGCTCATGGGCCACGCCGCGCACTTGCTATATATAGTCACCGGCGCGTGGGGCGTTATGCTGCTGCGTCATCAGCCGCTCGACCGGCTCTGGAGCCGCATCCTGGGTGTGTTTCTGATGACTGCGGCTTCCGCAGGATTCATCCAGAACGCATTTCAAGGCACGGACCCCGGCGGCATGCTCGGCGGTTTCGTTGTGCATCTGTTCCGCGGCATGTTCGGCGCGGGCGGCACCGTCGTGATCACAATCACCTTCGCCGTCATCGGCACACTGCTCGCCACGGAGTTTCTCTTCGTTCGTCTCTTGCAGGGCGCGTGGGCGACACTGCACCTCGTGATCCGCTCCATCGAAAATCTGCGCGATGAATTCGCCGCTTCGCGCGCTGGACGCCGTGAAGAAAAGTCCAAGCGCGCGAAAGTCATCACGGTTAAAGCGGAATCTGACGAGGAAGAGGGCGAGTCGATGTTCCAGTCGCTCTCGTCGCTTTTCGGCAAGAAGAAGTTGAAAAACCGCAAGACTCCGAAAGCGCGCCGCCCGAATGTCACGGATCACAACGCCGAAAAAGTTACGCCGACGGCCATCGCTGTCGTGAACGTGAAGTCTGTGAGTGATGCAGACGACGATGCACCGGCGGACGCCGAGCAGCTTGAACTGGAAGGCGCGACGAAGGGCCCCGCGATTTATATATCGACGCGGGTGGAAGGAGAATCGCCGAAATCGCCCGAAAAACGGGGTCTCCGGCGCAAAGCCTTCGAAGAAGAATTGCCGATGGACTACAAGTACCCAAAGAAATTTACGAAGCCGCCCATGTCGATTTTCGACGAACCCGTGCGCGAGCCCGGCCCGGATGTATCCGCGCAGCTTCGTGAGACGGCGCTGCAACTCGAAGAAACGCTCAAGACTTTCGGCATCGAGGCCGACGTAACCGACATCGTGCGTGGTCCGACGATCACACGTTACGAACTCGAGCCCGCATCCGGCGTGAAGGTCAGCCGCTTTGTCGCACTGGCGGATGACATCGCGCTGGCGCTCAAGGCGCACGGCGTGCGCGTCGAGGCGCCGATCCCCGGCAAGGGGCGCGTGGGCATCGAAATTCCAAACGAGCGCGGCGAAGCCGTAGCAATCCGCGAACTGCTCGAGTCTGAAGTCTTCCGTGCCGACAAGGGCCGGTTGCCGCTGGCGATGGGTAAAGATATCGCCGGAGACGTCTTGTTTTCGGATCTCGCGTCGATGCCGCATTTGCTGGTCGCCGGTGCGACGGGTAGCGGCAAGACCGTATTCGTGAAGACGATCCTCGCGAGCCTGCTCGCCACGAAGACCCCCGATGAACTTCAGTTGATCCTCGTCGACCCGAAGATGGTCGAGTTGTCCATCTTCAACAACATCCCGCACTTGACGACGCCCGTGGTCATCGATCCGAAGAAGGCTGCGGCGGCGCTCGGCTGGCTCATCCACGAGATGGAGCAGCGCTATGAGTTGTTCACGCACCTGCGCGTACGCAACATCGAGGTCTACAACGAGAGTGTCGAGAACGGCGAGATCGAAGTCGACGCGGGCAGCGAGGAGCAGGGCGAAAACGTCGCCTCTATCCGCAAACTGCCCTATATCGTCTGCGTGATCGACGAGTTGGCGGACCTGATGATGCTGGCGCGGGCCGAAGTGGAGGACGCGATCTTCCGTCTGGCACAGCTTGCGCGCGCGGTTGGCATCCATTTGATCATCGCGACGCAGCGGCCTTCCGTGGATGTGTTGACTGGCGTGATCAAGGCGAACCTCCCGGCGCGCGTGTCGTTCCAGGTCTCGTCGCGTGTGGATTCACGCTGTATTCTTGAGGTCACCGGCGCCGAGCGTCTGCTCGGGCGCGGCGACATGTTGTATCTCCCGGCGGGTCGCGGCAAGCCGATGCGTCTGCAGAGCGCCTTCGTCAGTGACCAGGAAATGAACGACCTGATCGCCTATCTCAAGACCCAGGCGCCGCCGCAGTACCGCGACGAGATTGCGAACTACGGCAAGGCGAAAGACGCCATCCTCGATATCAACGACGAAGACGATGAACTTTTCGATGACGCCGTGCGCGTTGTGACCGAGACGGGCCAGGCTTCGATTTCGATGATTCAGCGGCGCTTGCGCGTGGGGTATACGCGCGCAGCCCGCCTGATCGACATGATGGAGTTGCGCGGCATCGTGGGCCCGCACCTGGGCAGCAAGGCGCGCGAGATATTGGTATCAACAGCCAGCCGTGCGGATGAGGTGGCGTGATCGTGATACAGAATTTGGGCGAAGAACTGAAGATGCGGCGGATGACCATCGGTCTGAGCCGCCAGGAAGCCTACAAGAAGTTTCGCGTGCCGCTGGCATTTATCGCGGCGATCGAAGACGGCCGCACGGAAGACCTGCCTCCGCCGATCTATGCGCGCGGATTCATTAAGACGTATTGCGAAGCACTCGGCGCCGCGCCGGATTCTGTCGTGAACGCATACGAAGAATCGCTACACAAGCCCGTGCGCGGTTTCTCGCTGCGGCGCGTGTCCCAGCGCGTCGATCGGCCTGCATGGTTCGATGATGCGGTTATGTGGGCGGCGATCGTGGGCATTGTGATCGCCGGATGGATTTCGTACACCGTCGTCGTCCGTCCGGGAACACCGGACAACGCGTCGCGCGTGCAGGCGGAAACGGTCGAGCTCCCCATTACGGATCCATTCGCCGCGCCCTGACGCCCCGATCCGCGATAGGGCATGATTCCCCCTGCGTCATTTGTTATCATGATGACGTGTGGAGCGGACGTGCCGCTCCCGCAAGGCGCTTGCGCGCATTTCCGGTTTCCTCAAGCCGATGAACCTGCCGAACCGCCTCACCATTATCCGGCTTATCCTCGTGCCGGTGTTCGTCCTCGCGCTCTCGATTGAGAGTATCGCGACGTATATCGTCGGCTATTTCGTATTCATGGTCGCTTCAATCACGGACTATTGGGACGGCCGCATCGCGCGCGAGCGAAACCTCATCACCAATTTCGGCAAGCTCATGGACCCCGTCGCGGACAAGGTACTCCTGGCGAGCGCCTTCGTCATGTTGATGAAGGTCCCCTCGCTCAGTGTGCCCGCATGGACCATCGTCGCCATTCTTGCACGCGAGTTCTTGGTTACAGGTGCGCGCTCGATGGCCGCGGCGGGACCGAAAGGCGAGGTCATCGCCGCAAACGTCTGGGGTAAATACAAGACCGTCATCCAGATGACGTATATCTACACGTTTCTGTTCTTCGCGATCGTTTCTCTCGCGCTGACCCGTTGGGCGCCGGATTACCTCGAACCTTTTGCGACGATTCTGGGCTGGGCGTCCTGGGGCGGCATTGTCTTCGTGGCGGCGTTTACGCTCTATACCGGAATACAGTTTGCACAGGCGAATTGGCAGTTATTCCGGATGGAGAGTGGTTCGTGAGCGCGGGGACTTCGCCGCTCTCCAAACTCACCGTAAACCTCGGACACTACGCCGAGAACCTGCGCACGCTTCGCGCGCGCCTGCCGGAATCCTGCGCGATGATGCCCGTGGTCAAGTCGGACGGGTATGGCCTCGGCGCGATTCCGATCGCCAAGCGCGCGGCGGCGGAGGGCGTCGCCATGCTCGCGGTCGGCTCGGTGGCCGACGGCATCGCGCTGCGCGAAGCGGGTATCGAATTGCCGATCCTCGTCCTGGTACACACCCGCGACGACGATCTTCCGCTCGCCGTCGAGCATCACCTGCGCTTGTCCATTTCGGATTTCGCCACGGCGGAGCGCCTGGGCGATATCTCGCGCAAGGCGCACACGGTCACGCATGTGCACTGCGAAATCGACACCGGTATGGGCCGGCAGGGTTTTGCGATTGAACAGGCCGCGGCGGAATTGCGCAACCTGACGCGGATTTCACACGTGGACATCGAAGGAATCTACACCCATTTCGCCACCGCCGATACTCCGGAGGACGGCTTTGCCGATGCACAATTGCGTGCGTTCCGGCAGTTGATCCGGGAGCTGGACGATGAGGGCGTGCCCTACGAAATGGTGCACGCGGCCAATAGCGCGGGTGCTCTTTTTGTGCCGACGAGTACGCTGGATCTCGTGCGTCCGGGCATCGTCACCTACGGAGTGTGGCCTGGCAAGATTCGCCCCGCGGATTGCGCCTTCCGACCTGTTGCGAGTTGGACGACGAACATCGTTCTTGTGCGTCAGGTGGCCGGCGGCACGAGCATCAGCTACGGGCGGACGTATTTTGCACCCAGTCCCCTGCGCGTCGCTGCCATTCCGGTGGGTTACGCGGACGGATACTCGGTGGCCTTGTCGAACAAGGCAGAGGTTCTCATCCGCGGGAAGCGGTGCCCGATTCGCGGCCGCGTCACCATGAACGAGATCATCATCGACGTCACCCACGTGCCTGAGGCCCAGATCGGCGACAAGGTCACGCTGATCGGTTCGGAAGCGGGGGAGGCGATTTTCGTTGAAGAACTCGCCGCGAAAGGAGATCTGGTACCACACCGAATTCTCGCCGGTATCGGGCCGCGCGTTGCACGCGATTACATCGTCTGACACGCCTGTGTCGGAAATTTACTACATCGACGGGTACAACCTGCTGCACACCGACGCCGACTGGGCCGTGCTGGCGGATCGCGATCTTGAAGCCGCACGCGAGACCGTCATTGAAGCCGTAAGCCGCTGGACGATTCATCGCGATTGCCGCGCCTGTGTGTTCTTCGACGGGCAAGGCCGGCGTCACGAGCGATTCGCGGCGGACGCGGGTCGGCCCAATGTTGAGGTGGTCTATACCTCCAGCCGGCTCAGTGCCGATGCGCTTATCGAACGCGGTGTCTACACTGCGGAGCGGCGGCACACGGTCATCGTTGTTACGGCGGATCGCGGCATTCGCGATTTTTGTCTCGGCCTGGGCGCACTCAGCATGACGCCGGAACATTTTCTTACTGCGTTGGATACTGGGACGGCGCGGCGTCCGGCTCCGCGTCCAGGCGGTGCGACTGGGCGTGTGGAGGATGTACTCGACGAAGAATCCGCCCGGCGCCTGCGCGAAATTCGTGGACGGCTGCCGGATTCTGGATAAGCAGAAACTGTTTTACGAAACAGCGTCCATGCAAACGACACGCGCCGGTAGGCCCTCCACGACGCACGCGGCGGAAAGTCCAGGGCCGGCGTCAAGCGGAACGATCGACCAGCGGCGGCATTCTTCCGGTCCGCCTTTGGCGCGCAGGAGCGCCGGAGCTTCGTTCGCGAGGAACGATACTTCGAATCCTTGAAGGCCTCCCGCGATGCCGTCGCCGATCGCCTTGAGATACGCTTCCTTGCGGGTCCAACAGCGATAGAACGCGGCAGGCCGCTCATCGCGCGGCAGCGACACGAGGCGATCCTGTTCGCCCCGTGCGAATTGCCGCCGCGCAATCAACTCCATGTCGACATCATCCCGATGTTCTTCAACATCAACACCGAGCGTGCGCGCGAGCGCGACGGCGACCAGTGCGGTATCGGCCGTGTGCGAATAGTTGAATTGCAGATCGAGTGGATTCTGCGAAGGAAGGATAAAGGGTTTGCCGCGCGGATGCCGGCCAAACTCGATCGATTCAGGCGCGAGCTCGAGATAACGCGCAAGGACCCGGCGCAAGCGGCCATGCCCTACTACGTATCGCCGCTGATGCGTCTCAATCTTGATGCCATCGGCGCGCTGACGTTCCGCTGGACTGAGGAGTGCCGCCAGCGTTTCATGTTCGGACGCCGGCGCATCCAGTGAAAATCGCCACACATGCACATCACCCGTGCCCAGTGGCACGAGAGAGGAGACTGATGACCAAACAGGATTCTGCACCAACATTCGATCCGCTATGGGGCCGGGCGCTTGACGCACGCGCTACTTGGACACAATCGTGCAGTTGGGGAGGGCAGCGATCAACTTCTCGATCACGCTCGCCGGGAGACCTGTCTCGCCGACGTCCAGCTTCTCTAACCCGGTCAGCCCCGCGAGGGCCGTACCCGTGGCCGGCGCGAGACGCGTGCGCCGAAGGCTGAGTTCGCGCAGGCCGGACATGTTCTTCAGTGGCTCGACGCCCTGCGCCGTGATTTTTACATCGCTGAGCGTCAAATCGTGCAGACCGGTCAATTCGGCGACATCTTTCAAGTGCGCATCCGTAATGGCTTGGCCGCTGAGTTCGATCGCATACAAGGCGTTGTCGTCGAGCGAGGCCAGCGGTGCGAGATTGGTCGTGGGGTCGCCCACGACGGACAACTTGAGCACATGATCTCCGCCGAGCGACATCGGCCCGCTGGCGTCACCGTGTACACGCCACTCCGCGGTTGCATTGTCCCATGGGCGGATGCTCAATGTGCCCAGCACGCGGTCAACCGGGAAACGAACGACACGTGGGCCCGGTTTGCCGTCGGTGCGCGGCGCATCGGCTTCAGCCGGCTCCACGGGATCCATCGTCGCCGGGCGCACAACGCGCGTGGGTGTGCGCGCAGGCTCCTCGCTTTCGAAATATCCCAGGCGATAGAACTGGAACCCAATCGTCGCGAGCGCCACAAGGGACACAACGACCAGTATGACACTGCGCTTCGGTGTCCGGCGGAATTTTCGGTTCGACGCAAGCTTGACCCGATCCTCGAGGCGGCGCAGACGTTCCAGGCGCTCGGCGATCATTTCGCGCAGCGAGTCGGCCTGCTGGCGCGCTTCGCGCAGGGCCTTTTCGCTGGAGTCTTGCTCGCTGCGGAGCGTCCGGATTTCCTCGGCGATACCGTCCAGGTTGCCGCCGGCTGTTTCGTGCCCTTTCATCTCGTCCAATTCGCGCTGCAAACGATTCAATGCTTCTTCGCGCCGAATGCCTTGCTCGGCGGAAGCGCGCATCAGTGATTCTTTCTGTTCCAGTTCCTGTGAGAGCGTGCGGAGTTCTGCCTGTGCCTGCTCGATGTCGCGCGCCATCGTGGCCGTGTCTTCGAGCTGGGGAAGATCCATATTGCTCGGAATGGGCGCCAAGTTTGCAATGGCCGCCGCGGCCCGGCCGGGAGCAAACGGGGGACGCGCAGGCTGGCTCTCTAGCACTTCAAGGCTCTGCCGGAGCGAATGCAGCAATTCCTCGCGCTCCGCCGCCGCCTGCTCGACGAGCTTTGCCTTGCGGCCCTTATCGTCGAGTTCTCGTTGGAGCTGATCGACCAGGTTCTGCGCCCGACGAAGTTCTTCTTCCTTGTCGGAGCGTACCTTGTCCAGTTCCTGCGCGAGCCGGCGCTCGTTCTCACCGTGGCGCGCGGCCTCGGTCTGGAGTGCATCGAGCGATTCCTGCAGCTTGCGGATTTCCCCGTCGCGGCGCTTCGTCTCGTCTTCGGTCTTGCGCACCGCCGCCGCGCGTTGTTCGAGTTCGCGCTCAAGGTCTTCGACTTCGCGGCGTGCCTGATCCATTGCCTCGGCGCTCGCGCTCTTGAATCGTTCGAGTTCCGCGCGCAGGGCCTGCTCGGATCGTGCTTTCTGTGTCGCCTCACTTTTGATGCGTTCAAGATCCGACTGAAGCTTGTCGATTGCCGTCTCGCGCAGCGACGTGCGCGCTTCTTCGGTCTCGACGACCCGCGCGCGCGCGGCCAACTGGCGCCGCAGATCGGTCACTTCCCGGCGGGCTTCCTCAAGCGCTTCTGCGCTCAGGGTCCGCATCTTCTCCATTTCCAGTTCGAGTGCGTCCTTCGATCGTGTTTTGTCTGCGGCTTCCCGTTCGCGCCGGTCAAGGTCCGCCTGTAGCTTCGCGATGGCATGAGCCTGGTCGTTGTTGCCCGCCTCGGCCGTGCGCATGGATTCCTCGCGCGCGGAGAGTTGGCTGCGCAGATTGTCGAGTTCATGGCGCGCATCGTCCAGCGCCTGCGCGCTCGCTTGGCGGATGCGCGTGAGTTCCCCGGCCAGCGCCGTTTCAGAGGCGGCCTTTTCCTCGGCGCGCGAGTGCGCCTGGCCCAGTTGGGCCTGAAGGGTGGAAATCGCATTCTCGTGATCGCCCTGGCGCGATTCCACGCCACGGATCGCCGATTCGCGGCGCGCGAGTTCCGTCTGGAGTTGGGCCATTTCGGCGCGTGCTTTTTCGAGGGCTTCGGCGCTCGCGCTCTTGAATCGATTGAGTTCGGCGGCCAATGAAGCTTCCGAGTGCGCCTTCTCCTCGGCCCGCGCTTCCATGTCCTCCAGGCGCCGCTGCAATTCGAGAATGGCTTTCTCGCGGTCGCCCGTGCCGCGCTCGACGTCCGTAATGAGCCGTTCGCGATTCGACAGCTCCCGCTTGAGCCCCGTTACTTCGTTGCGGGCCTGCTCGAGGGCTTCTGCGTTCGCGCTCTTAATGCGCGTGAGTTCTTCGGTCAGCGCCGTTTCGGAGGCCGCTTTCTCCTGCGCATGCTGGCGCATCTGCGCCAGTTGGTTCTGCAGCTCGGTAATGGCGCGCTCGCGCTCGACGCCGCCCGATTCGACTTCGCGGAAGGCGCGTTCGCGCGCGGCGAGACGTTCATGCAGTTCGAGCATTTCCGATCGCGCCTTGGCCAAGGCCGACGCGCTTGCGGTGCGGAAGCGCTCCAGTTCCGCGGCCAGCGCGGCTTCGGAGGCCGCCTTTTCCGTGGCCACGCGCCGGAGCGAGTCGAGGTCCTGGTGCATCTTGTCCATCGCTGCTTCGCGCGCCGTGGTGCTGGCTTCCGCCTCGACGACGGAACGCTCGCGCGATTCCAGCGCGGCATGGAGCGATTCCATGTCGCGCTTGGCTTCGACGAGGTGGCTCTCGCCCGAGTGCTGCGCGGCACGCAGTTGATCAAGTTCCTTGCGCAACGCCCGGCCTTCCGCGGAACTTTCTCGTGCTTCGGCCGCAAGCTGGTCGAATTTCAGCTGGAGTGATTGAATCTGGTGCGCGCGTTCCTGGTTGCGCCCTTCCGCGTCGCGGATTACGCCCTCGCGGGCTTCGAGGTTGCGCTGCAAGTCCTGAATCGATCGCTTCGCGGCCTCGACTTCGAGCGACTTCTGGAGATCAAGCTCGCGCAGGCGCTGCAATTCTTCCGCAAGGACTTTCTCGGAAGCGGCCGCACGTCCCGCGTCGCTCTGCACGCGGTTCAGTTCTTCCTGCAATTCACGGACGGTCGCTGCGCGCTGGGCCTCGCTCTGTTCGGAAGCGCGAATCGTCCGCTCGCGATCGGAGAGCGCCTGCCGCAATCCGTCAATCTCGCCGCGCGATGCATCCAGTTGGGCGGCCTTCTCGTGCTCAATGGTACGAAGGCGTTCAAGCTCTGCGGCCAGCGTTTTCTCGGACGCCGCAGAAGCGGCCGATCCCCGGCGCATCTGATCGAGTTCGGCCTGCAGGCGTTCGGTCTCGGCGCGGCGTTCCGCATCGCTCTTTTGCGCCACCGCGAGTAGTTTTTCGCGGTCCTGCACGGCGGCTCGCAGCGTGTCCGTTTCTGAGCGGGCGCGCGCCAATTCTGCAGATTTTTCGCCTTCCATCGCCCGCAGACGTTCGAGCTCCACGGAAAGGTCGATCTTGGATTTCGCCGTTTCGTGCGCCTCTCGGCGCAGCACGTCGAGTTCGACCTGCAAATGCGCGATGGTACGCTGGCGCTCTGATTCGCTCTTTTCCGATGCCGCGATCACCCGCTCGCGGTCGCGCAGCGATTCCTTGAGCGTATCCACCTCGCCGCGCGCCCGATCGAGTTCTTTTTTCGCTTCTGTCTCGAGTGAGCGTAGGCGGTTGAGCTCTGTGCTGAGTTTCTTTTCGGAATCGGCCGCTTCGCGGGCTTCCGTCCGCAGGCCGCCAAGTTCGGCGTTAAGCCGTTCAATGGTTTTGGCGCGCTCAACATCCGTTTGCTGCGCGGCGGCAATGGCGCGCTCGCGCACTTCGAGTTCGCGGCGCAGCGCGTCCATTTCGTGGCGCGAGAGTTCCATCGCCGCCATACGTTCCGACTCAGCGACACGCATGCGGCCGAGTTCTTCCGCAAGCTTGCGTTCCGAAGCGGAAGCGTCCGCGGCCTCGCGCCGGATGGTTTCCAATTCCGTTTGCATCCGGCTCATCTGCTGCTCGCGCTCGGCTTCGCTCTGCTCGGCCGTGGCGATGATTTTTTCGCGGAGCGTCAGTTCAAACGTCAGGCGATCCATCTCGCCGCGCGCCTGCTGGAGCGCGCTCGCTTGCTCCTGTTCGATGGACTTCAGCCGTGCAAGTTCGGTCGAAAGTACCTTCTCGGACTCGGCGGAATTCTCGGCGTCCTTGCGCAGGCGTTCGAGCTCAGTGTTGAGTTGTTTGAGCGCCGTATCGCGTTCCGCTTCGGACACGGCCGACTTTGACAGGGCCTCTTCGCGCGACTTGAGGTCGTCCGCAAGGCGACGCATCTGATCGCGGGCCAGCGACAGTTCGTGGCTTTTTTCGTCTTCGATCGACCGTAGTTTCTGAATTTCGGTCGAGAGCTGTTTCTCGGTTTCGGACGACATGTCCGCGTCGCGCCGCGCGCGGTTCAATTCGGCGAGCAGGCCAGACATCGCTTCTTCGCGCGCCGTGCTGCTCTGTTGTTCGCGGCGGATGGCTTCCTCGCGCTGTTCGAGGGAACGCTGCAGCGCGTCAACTTCGACACGTGCGCGCTCGAGTTCAGCCGCATTCGCCGCGTCGGCTTCGCGCAGGCGCTGCAATTCTTGCAAGAGCGCCTGGCTCGTATCGCCGCCTTTCCGCTCCTCGTCACGGATCTGTTCGATGTTTCGACCGATCGTGGCGGCGTGATCGTTTCGGCTGCGCTCAATCTTCGGCCGCGCAGCAGGTTCCATGACCGCGTCGCGAATCGCTTCGTCAAGTGCAGACGGCGCCGCAGAAGTAGTGTTGTCGGCGCGCCGCAAAGATTCCAGCAGCGCGCGGACTTTGGTTTCCTGTTCCTGAAGATGTTTCGTGAGGTCGCGGCGTTGCGCGTCGTTCAGTAGATCATTGAGGGCGTCGCCGTTGTGGCGGATGGCTTGCAGGCGCTCATTCGCGCGGTCGCACGCCGCCGCCGCCGCGTCGGTCTGTCCGAGCATGAAAAGGTTAAGCGCCTCAAGCATGGCCACGCCGGGACTTTCCGGCATGGACACCTCAAGTTCCTTCGCAAGTTCGAACGACGCGCGGTATTGCTCCTGGCGCAGCAAGTCCCCGGCCTTCTTGTACTTGTGTTCGGCGTCGGCCGTGTACATGCTCCCCCGGAACGCCATCTTCACTGGCAGCCCTGGCAATGCAGATTCCCCCGCAGGAACTATACCGCATTTTGCGCAAAGATTCGCGCCCCAAAGGCCCGATTTGTTCCCCGGCGGGGCAATTTTACGCGGGATGAATCGATGTCGCAACCCCTTTCCGGGCGCGGATTTGGTATACTTGAGGGGTATCTACCGGGGGCTCTTTTCGAGGGATCACTGCGTTTTAAGGGGGCGTTCGTGGCTCAGGACAGCGCCATGCTCGTAGTTGCCTGCAGTTGCGGGCAAAAAATGAAGGTGCCTGCCGAGGCGCTCGGCAAGTCCGTTACCTGCGTGAAATGCGGCGAGAAACTCCGCATCGCGCTGGACACAGCGGACCCGACCGACGCCCCCGCACCTGCCGCACCCTCGCGTCCCGGTAAAACGCGCAACGATGCTCCCACGCCCGAGGCTCCTCCAGTGCTTGAACCCGAATCCCTTCGCTTGCTTCGCCAGCATGGTTTGCTCAGCGATCGCGCCGCAGAGGAAGTTGTTCTTCTGCAGCGCGACTTCCCGCGCACCTTGTGGGATCTTCTCATCGACGTCGGTCATGTCGATGCGACGGATTTCCACACGGTGATGGCGAAACAGAAGGGCATCGCCAGCATCGATCTGATGAACTACCACATCCCGCGCGAAGTGCTCGACATCGTCCCGGCGGACATGGCGTATCGCGGCATGTTTGTCCCCGTCGATCGCCTGGGCAAACTACTCACGCTCGCGATGGCGTGCCCGCTCGATACCGACATCATCCAGGATGTCGAAGGACACACCGGCCTGAAAGTGAAGCGAATGCTGAGCACGGTGGAGGACGTCCGCCGTATGCTTGACACGTGCTACCCGCAGTACACCCGCCTCATGCTTCTCGACGAATCCGGCGTGCCTGGCGTCCTCAAAGAGTTCGAAGAAATCCTCGCGAGCAATCCCGTCGCGCGGCGCGTGGTCGAAATCGATCGCTTCGCGCCTTTCTCCGAGACAGCGAAGGAAGTGCTCACCATCATCGACGCCGGCGGCAACGGCACGACCCTGCGCGCAATCGCCGACATGGTTTCTCTCGATCCGGTCTCGACGGTATTGATCCTGCGCGTGGCGAATTCGGAAGCCTACGGGTTCTCGCATCGCGTCGACGGACTCGGGCTCGCCTGCACGTTGTTAGGCTCAGACGGCATTTGCAAAGTGCTGAACTCCGTCGAGTCGAAAAATTATCGCGGGCTGAAGGACGGCATCGATTACGAGGCCCTGTGGCTCCGCGCGCGTTTCTGCGCCGAGGCGGCGCAGGCCGTAGCCATGCGGATCAACGCGCAGACGGCGATCACGGCATACACCTCCGCACTCATCCATGATCTCGGCCGGCTCGCGTTGCACCACGCCGCGCCCCATAGCTACCCCGCGCTTACACACGGGCTTTCGGGCGTCGCGCGCACCGAGGCCGAAGATCGCCTGTATCACCTCACCGCGCCCGAGGCCGGGTATATGCTCGCGCGCACGTGGAGCCTTCCGGCAAATGTCGCCGAGGCGATCCGGTATCAGCGCACGCCCGAGCGCGCGAAGAACGCCAAGGAGTTGTCCACCACGGTGGCGCTCGCCGTGCTCATGGCCGACGCTTTCGACTCGGACACGAGCCTGAATCTCGATCGCGCCGAGTTGTACTACGCGCCGTTAAAACTCACTCGTGCGGACACTGTCGAGGCCTATCAGGAAGCCCGCGCCGCCCTCGCGCCCGCCGGTGCTACCGTCTGAGTTTTTAATCGTATTCAGCTAGGGCTGGAATTGCTCGATGATGTCCGGCGTGATCACGTCGCGATAAATGCGCCGCATCGTCTCGCGGTAGTCAAAGTCCGTCGAGAGCGGTTTCCAGCCAAGCGCATCGAGGTACGTGCGCCCAAATGTCTTCGCTATTTCGCGCGGATCGTCCACGCCGAGTCCGCCAAGCGGCGCGCCGGAGTTGCTGATGCACATCGCGCCATAGATGTTCGCCCAGTGGATGTAGGTGAAGCCTTCCGCGGTGAGGCCGCCGGGCAATGCGAGGTCGCCGGTGTCGAGCGCTTCTTGCACGATGTGCGCGCCCTTCGTAAAAAGCTGCCCCTCAAGCTCGAACATCTTCTCGCGGAATTCCGGCCGTACTTTCTCGCGGATGCCGTCCATGTAGATCAGCATCTCGCCGCGCGTATACCGCGGCGACACGACCCGAATCACTTCGCCCGCCGCCACGAATCGCTCGCGCGCATTGCCCGGCATCTGCAACACCTGCTCCATGAGCGAGAGCCGCAATTGCTGCGCGCGAATGCCGACCGCGAGAATGATTTCCTCTTTGCACAAGAAATGCAGATAAATCGTCCCGCGTGAGTACTCGAGTTCGTCGGCGATTCGCCCCATCGAGACGCCCTCGAATCCTTCACGCTGCAGGATGCGCCGCGCTGCTTCGACAATGGCGTCCTCGCGGCTCTGGAACTCGCGTTCCCGCCTCGTGGCTGCCTTTGGAATCGGAGATTTCTGCATGATTTTCCAAACTAAATGGAGCCAAATGGACCCCGAGCGGCATTCATTATGGCACAATGTCAAAGTTTGACAAAGTGTCAAATTTTCGGCATCATTCCGCGCCAAGCGGATACACGGCGGAGGGGCGGGGAAGTGCGGACGCACCACCGGCACACCGCCACGGGGGAAACCACTTCGATGCGTCGCGCGAAAATTTCTGGCACGGGGATGTATGTCCCCCAACGTGTCATGACGAACGCCGACTTGCAGGCCTTCTGCGACACCAGCGACGAATGGATCCGCAAGCGCACCGGCATTGAGCAGCGTCGCATGGCGATCGCCGGAGAACAGGGTACCGCGGATCTGTCGGTTCCCGCGGCGCGCGCGGCGATCGAAGACGCCGGATTGACGCCCGCGGACATCGACGCGATCATCTGCTGCACCGTGACGCCGGATCAGCTACTGCCCGCGAGCGCGAACCTGATTCAGGGCCAGCTCGGCGCGGGTAATGCAGCCTCCTACGATCTCAATGCCGCCTGTTCGGGTTTTGTTTACGGCCTCGCGACGGCGAATGCCTATATATCGTCAGGCCTCTTCAATAACGTCCTGGTGATCGGCGCCGAAGTGACCACCAGCCTGCTCACGTGGAAATACCGCGACACCGCCGTGCTCTTCGGCGATGGCGCCGGCGCAGTCGTGATGACGCCTTCCGAAAACGGCAAAGGCGTGCTTTCCGCCTATATGCGGTCGGACGGCGCGAACGCCGAAGTCCTGCATGTCCCCAAGGGCGGATCGAAGAATCGCATTACGCCCGAAAACGCCGCAGACGATCCGTATCGTATCTTCATGGACGGTCAGGGTCTTTACAAACACGCGATCACGCGCTTCATTGAAGCGACGAACGTCGCCCTCGAGCGCGCCGGGATGACCCTCGACGAAGTCGATCTCTTCATCCCGCACCAGGCGAACGCGCGAATCATCGAAGCCGTCGCCGAACGCCTGGGTCTGCCCGCCGAGAAAATCGTGCTCAACATAAATAAATACGGCAATACGGTCGCCGCGTCGATTCCGCTCGCCCTGCACGAGGCGAAGCAGGAAGGGCGGATTTTCGACGGCGCCAAAGTCCTGCTCGTATCCTTCGGCGCGGGGCTCACCTGGGCCTCGGCGATGCTGCGCTGGTAGGTGAATCCCCTGTAAACGGCCCGCTTGAGCGCGCCGCCGGAAAAAGGTTATGATCTTAACTATATAGAGCGGCGCCCCTGTGGGCACAGGCCGATTCGCCTGAGCGCACGAGGCGCCCGAGATGCTCCCGGCCGTTCTGGACGGGGACCCAAACGCCAAACCCTCAACGAGGATTATGCCGATGAAAGTTGCAGTCCTGATGAAGCGCGTGCCGGATACGGCCTCGGTCTTGAAGATCGGCGCCGACAACAAGTCCGTCGATATGACCGGCATCAAGTACGTCATGAGCCCCTACGACGAACACGCGATCGAAGAGGCCATCCAGCTCAAGGAAGCGGGCAAGGCCGCCGAGGTCATCGTCGTGACGATGGGCCCCGAAGGCAGCCAGGAAACGATCCGCACGGCGCTCGCGATGGGCGCCGATCGCGCGATCCTCGTGAAGGACGCAACGCCCGGCGTGAACTGCCTCGGCACCGCGAAGATCCTCGCCGCCGCGCTGAAGAAAGAAGGCGATGTGAAACTCATCTTCGCTGGCAAGCAAGCCGTCGACGACGACGCTTCACAAGTCCCTGAGCGTATCGCCGAAATCCTTGAAATTCCGCACGCCTCCGTCGTCACCGATTTCGAGTTGAATGGCGCTTCCGCCACGGTCGATCGCGAAATCGAAGGCGGCAGCTACAAACTCGAGCTTCCGCTCCCGGCGCTCTTCACGATCCAGAAGGGTATCAACACGCCGCGCTACCCGACCCTGCCGAACATCATGAAGGCGAAGAAGAAGGAAATTAAGGAATTCTCCCTCGCCGACGTCGGCCTCTCCGCGGCGGACATCGCCTCGGGCATCACCATCGAAAATCTCGCGACGCCGCGCCAGGATCGCCTGAACAAGGTCCTGCAGGGTACGAGCGAAGAGCGCGTGAAGGCGCTGCTCTCCGCGCTGCGCGAAACCGAAAAAGTCCTCTAACTCATTTTTTATCCCGCCGAGACGATAGGGCCGGACGGGCACAAGGAGCATTCATGAGCGTATTGGTGCTACTCGAACAACGCGGCGCGCTGAAAGCCTGCGCGCTGGAAGCGGCCTGCAAAGCGGGCCAAATCGCGGCGAAGGCCGGACTCGACCTGCACGGCGTGTTCATCGGCCGCGCGCTGGACAACCAGGCCGCGCAGCTCGCTGGCTTCGGCATGAAGAAGGTCTTCGCCTTCGAGAGCGACAAGCTCGAGCACTACTCCAGCGACGGCTACGTGCCGATCGTGCGCGACCTCGCCAAGGAACTCGGCGCGAAGGTCATCGTCGGCTCGGCCTCGGCCACAGGCAAGGAATTCTGCGCGTCCGTCGCCGGACGTCTCGGCGTCGAACTCGCGCAAGACTGCCTCGATGCCGACTGGAACAACGGCCTCGTCGCCAAGAAGCCGGTTTTCGCCGGCAAGATCGTCTCCGACGCACGCGTGAACACCATCCCCGCGATGGTTTCGCTCCGGCCGAACGTCGTCGCGCTCGAGCGAAACAGCAGCCCCGCGCCGGAAGTCGTCAAGCGTCCCATGCCGTCGATCGATCTGCGCACCGTCCTCAAGAACGTCGCGCAAGCCGCCGCCGGTTCCATTGAACTCACCGAAGCCAAGATTATCGTTTCCGGTGGACGCGGCCTCGGCGGCCCCGAGCCGTACAAGATGCTCCAGGAACTCTGCAACGTCCTCGGCGCTGCGCTCGGCGCGAGCCGCGCGGCAGTGGACGCCGGCTGGATTCACCACTCGCATCAGGTCGGCCAGACCGGCAAAGTTGTCAGCCCGGATCTATATATAGCCTGCGGCATCTCCGGCGCGATTCAGCACCAGGCGGGCATGCGCACCAGCCGCATCATCGTCGCCATCAACAAAGACCCCGAAGCGAACATCTTCAAAATCTGCGACTACGGCATCATCGGCGATTTGTTCGAAGTCGTCCCGCTTCTGACCGCAGAAGCGAAAAAAGTTCTCGGGAAGTAGGGCATTTTCGGCGCGGAGAATGCGCAAGAGCTATCGCGCATTGAGCCAGACGGCTTTCGCGCCTGCGCATCCAACCCTTTAACGCGGACACCTGTCCAATCCGGCAGCAGTTTGCGGAGGAGGACATTCGCAATGGTTTTAGCGTCGCCCGCGCGCCGTTCCCGCAGGATAGTGTCTCAATTGGCGCTTTGCGCGGCGCCACTGCTGTCCGCACTATCCACGTTTTATTGGATCGAGCAGGATGGCCGGCTGGAATACGGTCTTGTCGGAGGCACGGTGGTCTTTCTTGCTGCGCCGTTTTGGTTCTTCGCATTTATAGCGTTATGCGATCTGCTTCAAAACGCCGCGCCTAGACTGGCTGCGTGGGGACCGCTGCCATTGGCCTATGGCGCGGTGGGGGCGGCCGCTTTTGGCCTTGACGCTGTGTTTGCCGATGCGTTTGCGTTGACGCACGATGCGCGTATGCAGGCCTGGGCGGCTCACCCATTGATTTTTAACCTCATTCTGTTTTGGCCTGGACCGATTGTTCCTTTGGGTCTACTTATATTGGGCATACTTCTTCTGCGTTATCGCGCGGTGCCGTTATGGTCGGGCCTGCTACTTGCCCTGTCCGGAATTGCGTTCCCCGTCAGCCGCATCGCGAGGGTTGAATCCATTGCGCATGCGGCCGACCTGATGATTCTGATTCCGATGGTCTATATCGCGTTTGTAGCCCCACGCGCGCCAGACCAGAATGCCTTACATCCCAAAACGGCGTGACTCTTTTTTCGGATTGCCTCCATAATTAGCCTTCGCCTGAATTATGATCGCGGCTGGCTTTGTTATGACGGGGTCCTCGTGTAGGCGTCCGCCGTTTGATCGAATACACTGAATATCGTTATCTTCAAGTGAAATCTTTGAGGTGGAGACAAGAATGAGCATGGCAATTCTCTGGGCACTCGTCATCGCGGCGCATGGTATTTTCGCGGCGCGGTTGTACCTCATTTATCGTCTGGTGAATCTCGGCCAGGGCACACTCGGGCTCGACCAACTTCCCGGCCGCATCAAGGATCTAGCGGTCAAAGGCTTCGGCCAGACGCTCGTCGTCCGCGAACCCTCCGGCTGGTGGCACTTCTTCATCTTCTGGGGCTTCTTTGTCCTCACCTTCGGCACGATCGAAGGCCTCATCCGCGGCCTCATCGGCCACGATTTCACCTGGGCCTTCCTGGGGCCGATTTACTGGTTCATGAACTCCATGGGGGATTTCTTCGGCGCCATCGTCATGGTCGCCATCGTCCTCGCCTTGTACCGCCGCTTCGTCATCAAGCCTAAACGCCTCGAAGGCCCCCTCTCGCACCAGCTCGACGCGCTCATCATTCTCGGCCTCATCGGCGGATTGATTGTCTGCTACTTCGGCATGGGCGTGCTCTTCGCGCGCCCCGGTTTTATGCCCGTCACTTGGGCGCTCCGCGCGATCTTCCACGGCGGCGAAGCCTACGACACAATCGAAGCGGCCGGCACGCCGTTCTTCATTTTCGAGTGGGCACACAACCTTATCGTGCTCGGCTTCCTCGTTTATATCCCGTACTCGAAGCACGTCCACGTCGTCACCGCGCTCCCGAACCTTTTCTTCCGCGAGCCGCGCGTGAAGGGGCACCTCGACAAGCTCAATCTCGAAGACGAAAACGCGACCTCCTTCGGCGTCGTGAAGTTCACGGATTTCACCGCGAAGGAATTGCTCGACGTCATCTCCTGCACCGAGTGTGGCCGTTGTCAGGAAAACTGCCCAGCCTACAACACCGGCAAGCCACTCAGCCCGAAGAAGGTCGTGCTCGACATCAAGGACCACCTGCTGCACGACGGCCCGGCGCTGCTGAAGAACAAGGACGCCGAACCCGCGCACAAGCTCTACGGCGACATCATCGAGCACGACGTGCTCTGGGCCTGCACTTCCTGCCGCGCGTGTGAAGAGGTCTGTCCGGTTGAAATCCAGCCGATGACCAAGCTGCTGAAAATCCGCCAGTCGCGTGTGCTGATGGAAGGCGATTTCCCCGAAGAGGCACAGGGCGCCTTGCGCAACATCGAAGGCCAGTCCAACCCGTGGAACCTGCCGCAGTCCTCGCGCGGCGACTGGGCCAAGGGCCACAACGTGCCGCTGATGAGCGAGAAGCCCGACGCGGAATACCTCTGGTTCGTCGGCTGCGCGGGTTCGTATGACCAGCGCTACATCAAGGTCAGTGAATCGCTCGCGAAGATTCTCAATCAGGCCGGCGTGAGCTACGCGATTCTCGGCGCGGAAGAATCCTGCACGGGCGACAGCGCCAAGCGTATCGGCAACGAACTCCTCGCGCAGACGCTTGCGCAGCAGAACGTCGAGACTTTCAAAAACTACAACGTGAAAAAAGTCCTCACGTCCTGTCCGCACTGTTTCAATTCGATCAAGAACGAGTTCCCTGACTACGGTGGCAACTACGAGGTCGTTCACCACACTGACCTCATCCAGCAGCTCATCAACGACGGCAAAATTAAGCCCGACGCCGCAAAGGCCGGAAACGGCAAGACGACGTATCACGATTCCTGCTACCTGGGCCGTTATAACGACATCATAGAGTCCCCGCGCAACGTATTGGCCGCAGCGGCCGGCGCGGAGAACTACGTCGAGATGGAGCGCCACGGCAACAAGAGCTTCTGCTGCGGCGCCGGCGGTGGGCGCATGTGGATGGAAGAAAAAATCGGCACCAGCGTAAACGGCAACCGCACCGCCGAGGCCCTCGCCACCGGCGCGACGACCATCACGACGGCCTGCCCCTTCTGCATGACCATGCTCACCGACGGCGTGAAAGCCGCCGGCAAGACCGAAGAGGTCACCGTGCGTGACCTTGCGGAAATCGTCGCGGACGCGATCTAATCGGCGTTCCGGTGGCCTCGGTTTCTAACCGATGCATATTGTGAGTCAGTTGGCGAGCAATGTACTCAACGCTCGCTCAAAAGAGTTGCCATCACGTTGCAGTATCAGGGTATGCGTATCTCCACCAGTTGTTCGAATCGAGAACGCGCTCTCGGGATCCATGAACGCCGCGTTCCAGGAAGTAGACAGGGTTTCCCGCTTGAATGCCGCAATCTCGCCGATTGGAATGGTGACCTTGATGCTCGGTTCAAAGATCGCCCACAACGTGTCCGTCCACGAATACGAAAAATGGACGAGATCGCGCTCAAATAGTATGAGCGCTCCAGGCCGCGACCTGATTTTGAGATTGATGTAGGCCGTTTCGATTTCGAATAGCGCTGCAGCGAGGTTCAAGCCATGCTTTTGGCACCAGCGTTCATATCGTTGTCGGCGAATGACTCGATACATGGTGGGCCTCTACTTATCAGAGATTGTCTATTTTATAGCATCTACTGGCAGGATTAGGCTCGCGAGGACGCTCGCCCTCCCGGATTCCCAGCCCGCTCTTTACCCCGCCCGCTCCCCCTGCTATAACATCTTGAAGTTCATCAAGGAGCCCACTCATGGCTATCGCGCAAAAGCCCTTCACCCACAAGAATTTCGCCACCACCACCCGCGGGCTGCGCCGCGAAATCCCCCCGATGATCCTCTGGGAAAAAGCCAAGCGCCTCGGCATCTGGAACCCTGCAGACCTCGACTTCAGCCAGGACGTCAAGGACTGGAAAAAGCTCAACCCCGACCAGCAGGACTATGTGCTCTACCTCGCCTCGCAGTTCCAGGCCGGCGAAGAGGCTGTCACGCTCGATTTGTTGCCGCTGATGAACGTCATCGCGCGCGAGGGCCGCATCGAAGAAGAACTCTTCCTCACCACCTTCCTTTGGGAAGAGGCCAAGCATGTCGACTTTTTCAGCCGCTTCCTCGGCGCGATCGGTGCGCCGTCTGATCTCTCCAGCCACCACACCCCGTGCTACTCGCGCGTGTTCTACGAAGTCTTGCCGGAGCGGATGATGGCGCTGACGGACAACCCCTCGCGGGAAAACCTGGTCCGCGCCTCCGCCACCTACAACCTCGCCATCGAAGGCATCATGGCCGAGACCGGATATTACATGTGGTACTCGATCATGGATCAGAACAATATTTTCCCCGGCGCCCGCGCCGGCATTCGCAATATCCAGCTCGATGAATCGCGCCACATCGCCTACGGCGTCTTTCTGATCTCGCGCCTGCTCGCCGAAGAACCCGGCCTGTGGCGCGTCGTCGAAGAGGTCATGGCCGAAATGCTCGACGCCGCGCAAACGATGACCTTGCAGGCGCTCGAGAAATACGCCGCGCATCCATTCGGTTTCGACCCCACCGATGTCACGAACTTCTCCGCCTCGCAATGCCAAAAGCGTCTGGCGCGCATTAACAAGGCCCGCGGCCGTTCCCTCGAGGAACTGTACAAATCCACCAATCTCGTCATCGAAGAAGGCGACGCCTAATCGTGCGCTACATCGTCTCCGCAGGGCTCGTTGTCGCCGCGATCATTCACATCATTCCGCTGATGGGTGTGCTCGGCAACGATCGCCTGAACACGATGTACGCGATCACGGTGACCGATCCGAACTTCTCGATCCTCATGCGGCACCGCGCGGTGCTCTTCGGCATCCTCGGTTTCTTCCTCTTGTTTGCCGCGTTCATACCCGCATACCAAACCGCCGCGCTCATCGCCGGCTGGATCAGTGTGGTTGCGTTCTTCGCCCTGGCATGGTCGATTGGCAATTACAATCCGTCCATCCAGCGCATCGTGAATGGCGACATCATCGCGCTCGTCGGCCTGGTCGCGGCGACTGGCGCGCATGTGTACATCCGCGTACGAGGTTAATCTAGGCACGCGCCTGATCATTGTCCGACAAGCGGGTTTTGATCCAGCTTGCCACTTCTGCCTCTATGGTTTCGCTGGTTGCGACTGCTAGTACCACTGCGTAAAACTCATCATCAGGTGCGTTGAGTTGTATGTCATTCATGTTCAGGAACGATTCACACACCACGGCCGCGACACGCTTGTTGCCATCTACAAACGGGTGATTCTTCGCAATCCCTACCAGGTAGGCTGCTGCGAGCCGTGCCCAACCAACGGTTTCTGGTTCATAGGCGAATATATTCTTCGGACGTGCCAATGCAGATGCCAGCAATCCCGCATCCCGAATGCCGCCATCTCCACCGTGTTCTGAAATCTGTCGGTTGTGGATTGCAAGGGCGATGTTCTGTGTAATCCAGATCGGTTCCTGCATCGCCTATTCAGCCAACTTGCGCAGCATGTTGCGTCGGCGACGCATGACGTCCTCCGCGACCTCCATCTGCGCGGCGAACTCCGGGTCATAGGGGGTCAGCTCGACGCCGTTCGGGGTCTCAACTGCAAAGAGCAAGTCGCCCTTTTGCACGCGAAGGCGTTCGAGCAGCTCTTTCGGCAGGGTCACCCCAACCGAATTCCCAATCGTCACGATTTTCAGCTTGGTCATTGGTTTCTCTCACTTTGGCTCTAGTCTTAATTTATGATTATAACATATGTTAAAATTGGCCTATAAATGAATCATAATGGAGCGGAAAATACATCAATTCGATAAATAATCTTGTTTCGCAGCCTGCATTTCACGTCCAAAGGCAACAAATGCGCACATAGATAAGGAGGAGTTGACGAGAAAGGAGGCTGAAACCACTACGGCGGGCATAGGTCAAAACCGAGGTTCGAATCCTTCAAGACCTCGGGTAGCCACCCGGGTACCCTCGACTGCGGAGGTACTGCCATGACCACATTGCCCCGGGTGTTTTCTGTTGTCGCTGTCGTCGTCCTGTTGCCGCTCGTTTCCGCCCGAGCCGAGGATCTCGACGCGACCTTCGCCGCGCTCGAGTCGCGGTGGCAAACGGCGATCGACGAACTCGACATCCCCGGCCTGTCCGTCGCCGTGGTGTACAACGACAAAGTGGTTTACGCGAAAGGCTTCGGCCGTCGCCGCGTCGATCCGGATCTGCCCTTCACGCCGGACACCGCATGCTACATCGCCTCGAGCACAAAACCTTTCACGGCTTTCGGCATCATGACGCTCGTCGATCAGGGCAAGGTCAATCTCGATGCGCCGGTGAAGACCTATCTGCCGCGCTTCGATCTGCCCGATCACGATCTCGCAGAGAAAATCACCGTCCGCGATCTGCTCTGCCATCGATACGGTCTCGATAACTCGATCATCACCTTTGCCGAGGCCTACACAGGCCTATGGAATGACGACTTCTTCTTCCGCGAACTCCCGCGTTCCAGCGGCGTCAAGGGTTCCTGGCAATACAGCAACCTGCACTTCACCATCGCCGGGCGCATCATCGAAGCCGTCACCGGAATGCCCTGGCAGGAGTATCTCCGCCAGGTCATCTTCACGCCGCTCGGCATGTCGCACAGCACCGCGCGCGCCAGCGAGTTATACGCCTACGACAACGTCGCCATCGGCCTGCTGAAGGAGAACGGCGCGTGGAAGGTCTCGTCCATGCTTAAGTCCGACATGACCATGCACGCCGCCGGCGGCATCGGCGCGTCCGCACTCGACCTCGCGCAATGGGTCCGCCTGCAAATGAGCGACGGCACCGTGAACGGCAAGCGCATCATCAGCCAGGCTTCGCTCGCCGAGATGTTCAAGGACAATATCGACGCTGCCGACGACTTCGCACCCTTCGACCGCGGGCCGATGGGTCTAGCGTGGTATCTCGGCGGATACCGCGGCGAGAAAATGATTCACCATTTCGGCGGTTATGTCGCATATGCCGCTCATGTCTCCTTCATGCCAAAACACAAGCTCGGCGTCATCGCCCTCGCCAACTCCGACGCCGTCGGTGCGGGTTTTATCCATCAAGTGGCCTGCGATGTGTATGACCGCGTGCTCGGGCTGTCGAGCGAGGACACCATGCCCGCCTTCCGGGAAAGAGCACAGGCGGCTATGGCGCGACGCGCCGAGCAGCGCGCGAAAGTCCCGCCGCTGTCGGACGCGCCGCTGGACCTCTCGAAGCCTATCAAAGCCTATACAGGGACCTTCACATCGGACCGCTGGGGCACGCTCGTGCTCACGCGTGACGGCGATCGGCTTGTCGGCACGCTCGGCAATCTTCCCCTCACCTTCCACGCGGATCAGACCGACCGGCTTACGATGGGCTACGCGCTCGGTCGCGAAGTGGCAACATTTATCTTCGACGATTCCAGAAAGATGAACGAAGTTCGCATCGCGTCCTACGGTCCTTACACCATGGTGTTCACGCGAAACGATGCGCCGTAAAGGGGGAAGACCGTGCCGAGGTTCGTCCAGACGACTATTTTGCTCGAGGATCCTGTAATTGCGTTTTGCGGCCGACAGGAACGAGCGCCGAAGTCACGCGCATGTGTTCTGCGTACTCAGGCCGTCGCGCGACATGCCGCTTGTCGATCATCGGTATGCTGATAAAGGCAAACAGCAGCGTAATGCTGAGCGGGCCAGCGATGGTCCACCACACACTCGGATCGGCCGTGAGTCCGAAAAAATACAAGCCCCACCAGAAGGAGATTTCGCCGAGATAATTCGGATGCCGGCTCTTTCGCCACAAACCCGATTTCATGATTGCACCCGACGCCGGGTTCGAGCGGCGGAAACGCCGCAGTTGATCATCGGCGATTGCCTCAAGCGCAATTGCACCAACGGTGAATACAGTCGCAAAAACATCCGCAACTCCGAAATCACGCGCGGATGTGAACGCCGGAAAAAACGCGAGGCAACCCAGATACACCCAAGCAGTCGGCGCGAAATGAATGCCGAAGAAGCTCACTAGCCAATACGCGCGGCCGTTCTGCTGCCGCAGATTCACATAGCGCCAGTCTTCGTGGCGCACATTCGGCCAACCTGCCAGAAAGTTCCCGGTTAGCCGTCCGCCCCACGCCCACACCAGCGCAGTCACAACCATTGCTCGTGCCGTATTTCCGGCATCGGTTGACCAATAGGCAACCATGACCATCGGCGCGACGCTCCAGTAGGGATCGTAGAAGCTGGAGTTGTTGAAGGTGCGGCTGAATACAAAGATGACGATTGTGCCCACCGCATCGGCGATGGCAACAACCACCAAAGAGTGGAACTGGTCGTGCACGGCGTATCCAACGGCAAACGCCGCAGCAATCGCTACGGCATACGCGATGCCGCACCAGCAGAATGCGATTGTTTTTGACGACATGGGCAATAAACCCCCGGAGGAAGGCCAGTGTAACGCCCGAGAGTCGCGGCGGCAACCCTGCAAGTTGCATCGTTGCAGGCAATGAAGTCCGCTGTTATATTCGGACGGCCTTCAAGTAAAGGAGTAGCCCTCATGTCGTCGATTTCCCGTCGCGAGTTTCTCCGTACTGCCTCGGCCACTGCCGCTGCGGCAGCGGTCTTGCAGATGCTGCCACTAAAGCAGCCCGTCTGGGCTGCACCCGCAGGCGATCTCGACTTCATCACTGCGACCGAAGCCGCACGGCTCATTCGCGAGAAAAAGGTGTCATCCACCGAGCTGACCGAACGCATGCTCAAACGCATCGAGACTTTCGACGGGAAGATCAACGGCATTGTGTTGCGCTTTCCGGACGAAGCCCGTAAACGCGCGAAAGAGGCCGACGAGGCAACCACACGCGGCGAAGTGTGGGGACCTTTCCACGGCGTACCGATGACGATTAAAGAAATGATCGGAATGAAAGGAGTCGCCACGACTTCCGGCGCGCCGGAGTTGAAGGACCACATTACCGACTTCGACGCGACTGTGGTCACGCGCATGCGCACGGCAGGCGGCGTGATCCTCGGCAAGACGAACCTGCCCGTGCACGCGCTCGACATGCAGACCTACAACCCCATCTACGGTACAACGAATAATCCCTGGGACCTCACACGCACGACCGGCGGCTCGACTGGTGGCGGCGCGGCGGCGGTGGCCGCGGGCCTGAGCTACCTCGAAACCGGCAGCGACATCGGCGGATCGATCCGCGAACCGTCGAATTTCTGCGGCGTATTCGGACACAAGCCGACCGTCCACGTCGTGCCCAAGACGGGATTTAACCCTCCGGGGCCGCCGTCGCTGCCCAATGTACTGTCCGTATGCGGCCCGCTCGCGCGCAGCGCCGGCGATCTGAAGGCGGCGATGGATGTGCTCGGTGGCCCGGACGGCTTCGACGAAGTCGCATACACGTGGAAGATGCCACCCGCGCGCCGGAGCAACCTGAAAGAGTACAAAGTCCGCTTCGTGATCGACGATCCGATCTGCCCGGTCGTTCCGGAAGTGAAAGAACAATTGCAGAGCGCAATCGATGCGCTGGTGAAGGCCGGGGCGAAAGTGGAGGAGGGCTGGCCCGAAGGCATCAAGCCGAAAGAGCAGCTCGAACTTTACTTGCAGATACTTCTGCTCTCAATTCCGCCACAGGCGCCGCCGCCCGCCGACAAGATTCCGCCGCCGGGTTTCTCGAGTGTGAACATTGTCCCGCTGGTCATGAAGACCATGGGCATGAACGCCCGTGGCTACATTGATCTGCAGAACCAGCGCATTCAGGTGCAGCACCAGTGGCAGGCATTCTTTAAGGACTACGATGCGTTTCTCATGCCGACGAATTTCCTCCCGGCTTTCCCGCATGATCATTCCGAGCCTATGATGCTGCGCACACTCGACACCACGCTCGGCAAACGCGCATACCTCGATCTGCTCTACTGGATTTCGTTCGCGACCATGACGGGCCTGCCTGCGACGGTCGCGCCGGTCGGCCGGACGAAGGATCACAATCTGCCGGTGGGAATGCAGATTATGGGGCCGTACCTCGAAGACGGCACGACGATCGATCTGGCAGGAAGGCTGAACGATGCCGTAGGTGGCTTCGTTGCGCCTTCGGGATACACACTATAAAAAAAGAGGGGCGAGGACTTGTCCTCGCCCCTATGATTCGATCTAAATTACTTCTGCGCTTTGATCTGTTTTATCAGTGTGCCCAGCACCGCGTTGACGTTGTCTTTGCCTTCGACGTTGGAGACGCCAGCGACAGTGGTGCCTATATGGAAGGCGGCATCAAACACGCCGCCCCAATCGGCGACGGTCACCTCGACGCCATCGATAGTTAATGTTTCAGCGCTTTCCGCGTAGTTCTTGCTGTATTCGCCGAAGGAAGCGACAATGCCCGTCGCTTCGGCCTCATCCGCACGGCGTGAGACAAAGGCGCGATACTTCACATCGCCCGCTTGGTATTGCCCCGCGAAGGTGTCCGTCAGGAAGTCAAGGCTGAGTGCGTCAGCCTTGAAATACTGGACGGTGTCCTGGATAAGACCTTCCTGCGGCAGCCAATCGAGGCCGTCGATCGTCTCGCCGGAGTCGCTCAGCCGTTGCAGAAGCGCGACGAGTACGTCGTGTGCGGCCTTCGTGTTCTCATCGTTCTTGCGCGAGGCGTTCACATATCCGTAGTACTTGCCTTGCCAGAAGTAGAAGTTCGATCCGGTCTGATACGAGAGTCGGCCGAGATCGGATGGCGTCTGTCCCGCTTCCCGCTCAACGGAAAAAATACCGAAGCCGTTTTTCGGCGTGCGCATGTCGTAGATGAAGAGGTCGACGAAATTGTCCGCGTTGTTTTCCTGCACGAAGCTCACCCAGCTCAGGCCAACCACGTCGTAGGCCATGTAGAGCTCCGAGCGGCCGTTGATCTTGTTATAGAGCGCGGCTACGTTGTAATGCTCGATTGGCCCGGTCTGTTTCCAGCCCTTCGGCGCGAGATCCTTTACCAGGTTGTCATCGCCGAAAGGCGCGGAGGCGTCTGTGATCGAGTGATCGATGGCCTCGCCGCCTTCTGCATGCGGGGCGGGTGCTTCGGTGGTTGGCGCGGCGGCAGTCTCGATCACCGCAATGCCGCCTGCAGGCGCAACAACCGCTGCTTCCGGTGCCGTTACTTCGGTTGCCGGGGCTGCCTGTTCTTCGGAGGGCGTACACCCTACAAACAGGGTGGAAGCGCCTAACCCAATACCCATTAAGACTTTACGCATAATTTGCACAGAGATCTCCTCGATTGGATGTGCGACTGGAACGAAAGGATAGTCTAGCGAATGCGCAAGAGAAACCCCAAATCCCAGATTCGGGGCGCAATTACGTTCAGGCACCGATGCGGCGCCGCCGGGGTTTACCAAAGCGCCGCAGCATGGCCGGTCCACGGGGATTCTGCTATGCTGACGGCTATCGGGAATATGGGCCTAATCGCTCCGGTCCGGTTTCGGGCCGCCGCGCAACGGAGGGTGACTGAATGAGTGAGCAGACAACGCAACACACCATGGATCGCCGCGGGTTCATGAAGACCGGTGCAGCGGCAGCCGTCGCCGGCGCGGTCATCACGACGGCCTCCGGCAAGCAAGTGCGCGCCGAAGATCTCGACTATCGCAATTACCAGCCCGAGAAGATGAAGTACACGCGACTCGGCCGCACGAACCTCATGTGCAGCACGCTGACCTTTGGTTGCGGTGCGGCGCTGATGGGTGGCAAGGCCACGCGCCTGCTGGATCGCGCATTCGAGCAGGGCGTGAACCACTTCGACGTGGGCACGACGGTGTACTACAAGGGCTCGGAGAAAGAACTCGCGCCCTTCCTCAAGGCGAACCGCAAGGACGTATGGGTGACGTCGAAGGCCTTCGCACGCAACGGCACGGGTACGCAAGAGGGCGTGAAGTATACGAAGGAACTCGCACAGCAAGATGCGACCTACTGGACCGAATTGCTTGAGGGCAGCCTCTCGGATCTCGACGTGGAATACATTGATGCTTACTACCTGATGGGTGTGGGCGATCCGGATTGCGTAAAGAACGAAGAAATGCACAACGCCTTCCTGAAGGCGAAGGACGCGGGCAAGATCGGACATTACGGCATCAGCACGCACAAGCGCGCGGGTGCCTGCCTCGAAGCGGCGATCGAGTGCGGCTGGCACAGCCTGGCGATGATCGCGATCACGCCCGGCGGCTGGTATGACTGGGACAGCAAGCAGTTGCTCGGCGATACTCCGCCGATGACCGACCTCAAGCCTCTCATCGCAAAGGCGCGCGCCGCGGACATCGGCCTGGTCGGTATGAAGGCCGCGCGCTTCATCGCCCCGGGTACCGCGCTCGGCAAGGGCGACGAGGCGGCCTTCGACAAGCACTACAGCGATGCCTACATTAAGTCGGGCCTGAGCGCGTTCCAGCGTTCGTACGCGTACTGCCTGGCGAACGGCATGGACACGGTCAACTCCGACATGCAGAACTTCAAGCATTTCGAAGAAAACCTGGTTGCCGCTCGCGACTACGAGAAGCATTACGTCGCGTAAGCCATAGAATTTCTAATAGTTCGGGCCGGGACTCCTGCGAGTTCCGGCCCGATTTGTTTTATGGAGTCCGCTTTGCAGCGCTCGGTGTTAGAATGGGGGCACACAACCGGGAGGGTAGTTCACATGCAGAGCCACGACTCGAACGAAGGTCTCGTGCGGCGCGAATTCCTCAAGGCGTCCGCGATGGCAACGACAGCAGCGCTTGCGGCGGGTGTCGCGTCGGCTGCAGACAAGCCGGCTGATGGTCTCGACTATCGCAATCACCGCCCGGATCGCATGCAATACCGCACGCTGGGACGCACGAAGTTCGTGTGCAGCCGGCTGGTCTTCGGCGGAGGTGCGGCGCTGTCCGGCGGGCGCGCGGTGCGCTTGCTGGATCGTGCGTTCGAGGCGGGGATCAATCACTACGACCTCGGCAGCAACTCGTACTACAAACAGGCAGAGAATGCCTTCGCGGACTTCTATAAAGCGAACAAGGGCAACATCTGGGTGACCTCGAAGGCACCGGTGCGTCCGATCGCGCTCAAGCCCGGCGAGAGCATCACGGTTGAGCAGGCGCAGGCTTCGGCGAAACAGTGGAGCGATCTGCTCGATCAGAGTTTGATCGACATGAAGGCGGAGTACGTCGATGCGTACTACATCATGATGGTCGATCAACCCTCGCTGGTGAAGAGCGAAGAAATGAAGAAGGCCTTCGATGCGGCCAAGGCCGCGGGGAAGGTCGGACACTTCGGCATCAGCACGCACACGCGCGCGCAGGGCTGCCTCGAAGCGGCCATCGAAGCTGGCTTCTACGACCTCGCCATGATCGCGCTCTCGCCCGCCGGCTGGTACAGCCCGGTTTCTGCGAAGATCGAGAAGGATTCTCCGACGCTCGAAGCGGTGAAGCCGCTGCTCGCCCGCGCACGCGAAGCCGGCATCGGCCTCGTCGGTATGAAGGCCGGACGCTTCCTCTCTGCGCCGGGCACCGAGGGCAAAGGCAACACGACCGCCTTCGATGCTCACTACGGCCCAAAGCTGATGCAGGCGTCGCTCAGCCCCTTCCAGCGTGCGTATGCCTATGTGCTGGAGAACGGCCTCGACGTGGTCAACGCCGACATGCAGAACTTCGCACACCTCGAGGAGAACATCGTCGCTGCGAATACGTCGCACACGTATTTCGCCTAATCATTCGTTATGTCGTTGGACAACTTCCTCGGCACTCCGCCACCGGCCAAACCAAGGCCTCAGCCGGCGGGGGATGCCAACGGTCGTTCCTGGGGAGTCGTCTATAGAATCTGGGTATACAACGCATTGCCGATCGCCACGCTTTTTTTCGTGGGGCGGGTCATCATCCCGCCAGGCCGCCAATACTTTTTAGTTTCTATCGGAATAGCCGTTGTGCTGATGGCAATTCTCTTTTTGGTGCAACTGGGTACCACGTTGTATTTTCTCGATCGGTGGAGCAGCCCTGAGTTTACGCGTGTACACAGAGTATGGGGATGCTTTGGACTGTTGGTGCCCTTCATCGTTTGGGGGCCGCTTTTTGCAAGCTTTTTTCTCTGGACATAGTCCAGAATAGGACTCCAGCAAAGACATCCTGTGCTGGCGCAAGAGAAAAATAAAAAAGCGGCGGCCAGTTGTGGCCGCCGCTCCTGTTTTGGCGTGTAGGTTATTGTCCCGCGATTGATTTCGCTTTCGCGGGCACCACGCAGCAGTCCTGCATTGCCGCCGTTTTGCTCGCGCCGCTGCCGGTGAGCGAGTAAAGCATCCAGCCCTCGAGCATTTCGCCGTTCAGGCCGGCCTTCACGTCTGCTTTCGGGTCGGGATTCGCAGCGTTCATCGCAGAGTTGTCGAAGACCGCGGTGACCGTCACGACGGTTCCCTTGGGCGCTGCCTGCGGCGCGCAGAGTTGGTACTGGAAGTGGTAGTTGTTGTCCCAGTGGCCGATGCTGAGCAGTTCGGCTGTCTTGCCGTCGGGGGTTTTTGCGGTGGCCTTCAGCGATTTCCCGCGCAGTCGCAATACTGGGTTCAACGCCAGGATTTCTCCATCTGCCGCGAAGGTGTAGCTCGCGGAGATCTCGGTGCTTTCCGCGCCGGCTTTGATCGTGAAGTCGTCGTTCGCGAGACGCTCCGTGAGCACTTCGTGCTTGATCGCGGCGGCGTCCTTGGCGAACTGCACGCCGATGCGCGTCATGGAGTCGGTTTCTTCGTAGCCCTTTTCCTTCGTGTAATACACGCGCACGGGCACTTTCTCGCCTTTTTTCACCTTGAAGCCGTAGCCGTCCGGCAGGCGCGTTAGGGTTTGGCCTTTGTGGAAGGCGCCGAGAGGCCCGCCGTTCACTTCGAGCACGAGGAAGGAATCCGCCTGCACTTCCGCGGCGACGATCCACTTGTCCTCGCTCGCGCCGAGGTCTACTTCGGCTGTGCGAATGTGGTCGGCATCGTCCGCGGGAATCGTGAACTCCGGCAGGGCGACGGTCTGGTCCGGTTCGCCGATGATCCACTCGCCGATTTTTTTCTCCGGCGTGTAGGTGCCTTCGCCCGGCGCATACGCCGCCGCGATCCACGCGAGGAGCGTCTCCTTTTCCTTCGCGGTCAGGTTCTTGCCGTTGGAGAAGCTATTCGCCGAACCCGCGGGCCAGGGCGGCATTGTGCCTGCTTCGATATGCGTCTTCAGGTTTTTCTGCCATTTCCGGATTTCGCCAAGCGTGTTCAGCGTCATCGGCGCAAGACCGCCGGTGCGGTGGCACTCCTGGCAGCGGTTCTCAACGATTTTCGCCACACCGCCCGCGTAGGTCGGCTGAAGATCGACGCCCTTGAGATAGGCCGGTTCGCAGGTTGCGGCTGGAGCCGCTCCGCCCGCGGCAGGCGCAGCAGCAGGCGCTTCAGCGACGGCGTTCAAGTTAATCGCGCCCTCGACCGGACTCGACGCGCCTTCGGTGTACTTCGCGCCGCCGATGATGTCCCACGATTTCCCGGCGCGGACCTTGAGGCGCTCAAGGCCGTTTGCGAAGTCGCTGTCTTGGACGGTGTCGTTGCAGAACTGGCAGCACGACTCCCAGACAAGGCCAATTTTTTCCCACTTCGTGTTGCCGCCGGGGCTGATCTCGTCGGTCACAGGGCACCAGATCGCGCTCATGGAGTTGATGAAGTTCTGCTCCCAGCGCGCCTTCGCGGCTTTTGCCGCGAAATCATCCGGCGCCTTGGCGAATGCGTCCTTCGAGGCCGCGTCGCTCATGCCGTAGACGATGCCCTTGTGCTCAAAGGTGCCGAGTTTGGGGTCCGCTGGCTTGAGCGTCACGGGATCGAGGTCCTGCGACTTTACTTTCTCGGAAATCTTCACCTTGTCGAGCTGCACTGCGTCCGGCGGCAATTGCGCCATGACGCCCGGCGCGATCAGCATCAGCGCCGCGACTACCATCCACGTCTTCATCTTGCCTTCTCCTGTCGCCGCGCCGTGCGCGGCCTATTTCGTCCCAGCGCGCGGCCGGTCAGGGCAGCGCGAGCGTATACAACTTCGAGGGCGAGCCGACGCCGCCGGTCGCCACGGTGATGTACTGCTTTCCGTCGACCGCGTAGGTCATCGGCGTACCGGTGGGGCCCTGCGGCAGCGCGAATTCCCACAGGATTTCACCCGTCGCCTTGTCGAGCGCACGGAAATTCGGCTTCGCGCCGCCGGTGGCGCTGCGTCCGCCGCGGCCCATCGAGCCTTGGGCCATGAAAAGCAGTGTCTTGGTAACGAGTGGATGTCCGCGCGAGGAATCACCCAGGCGCGGCAGGCCGGCTTTCTTGAGGTATGCGGCCATATCGACGCCCTGGAGTACGGGATTGTCGATCGGACCGTCGCCGATTGGCTGCATCCACGCGACATCGCCCGTATTGAGATTGATCGCTGTCACACGGCCGTAAGGCGGCTTGAACAGCGGCAAACCCTTCGGTCCCTGCACCGGATCGTTCTTACCCATCAAAGTGAAGTTCGAACGCGCGGGATCAGGCCGTTGCAGTTGGATGCTGATTGGGCCCTGCTGCGATGGCACATAGACAATGCCCGTCTCCGGATCTATGCCCACACCCATCCAATTCGCGCCGCCACCCCAACCGGGATTGTAGATGGTTGGTTTTTCTTCCTGCGGCGGCGTGAAGAGCGGGCCGTGATTGTACTTGTTAAAGATCTCCAGCGCCTGCGCGCGAAGTTCCGGTGTGAAGTCGATCAGGTCTTTCTCGAAGGAGCCTTGCAACTCGAACGCCGCCGGTTTCGTCGGATGCGGTTGAGTCGGCCACGTCTCTTCGCCCTCGGCCGTTGACTGCGGAACGGGCTTCTCTTCGATCGGCCAGATGGGCTCGCCCGTGACGCGATCAAGGACGTACATGAAGCCCTGCTTGCTGATTTGCGCGACAATTTTGCGCGGCTTGCCGTCTACCTTCACATTGAGCAGCGCGGGCGCCGCGGGAAGATCGTAGTCCCACAGGCCGTGGTGTGTCGTTTGGAAATGCCACTTGCGCTCGCCCGTGCGCGCATCGATGCAGACGAGCGTTTCCGCGAAGAGGCCCTGGCCTTTGCGATGCCCACCGTACCAGTCGTTCGTCGGCGTGCCGAAGGGGATATAGACAAGGCCAAGTTCTTCATCGGCCGAGGAGACGGTCCAGTTGTTCGCGTTGCCGGTGTAGTCGGCCGCTCCTTCTTTCCACGTGTCATACCCGAACTCGCCGGGCATGGGCGGATTGTGGAAGGTCCAGAGCAGCTTGCCGGTTTTCGCGTCGTAACCGCGCACGTCGCCCGGCGGCATTTCTTTCATCGTCGGGCCGTCGTTGATGGACGAGCCCACGACGATCACGCCGCGGCATTGGGTAAGCGGCGACGTGACTTGCATCATTTTTTTGTTGACTGGCCGGCGCATCGTACCGGCAAGGTCGATCGCCGTGCCGTCGGCGAATCCGGCGGCGGGTTTGCCGGTCTTCGCGTCGAGCGACCACAACTTCATGTCGTGCGTTGCGAAGAAAACCCGCTCGTCGTCGCCGTCTTTCCAGTAGGTCGCGCCGCGATGGACGAACCCGAGGTTCGTCGGGCGGCCGGCTTTGTAGGATTCCGAGTCGAAACTCCACAGCGTTTCGCCGGTGACGGGATCGATCGCCGCCGCACTCGCCATCGAAGTCGTGGCGTACATCACGCCGTTCACCACGATCGGGGTCTGTTCATTGAGGAAGGGGGTGAGCGAACGATTTGTGCCGGCGATCGCATCGTCTGGGGAGGTCCATTCCCAGACGACCTTGAGCTGGCTTACATTGCTCTTGTTAATCTGATCGAGCGGCGAATACTTGTTGTTCGCCTGGTCGCCGCCGTAATACGGCCAGTCACTACCCGATTGCGCTACGGCGCCGGTGCATATCGCCGCCAGCGCCGCTACCATCCACCTCGAAAGTCGCATGGTCGTTTCGCCTCTCCGAGTCATCGCCAAAAATCCAGTCCCGCGCCCGCGCCGGGCAGCGGTTGCAGCCTGCTGTTGACCGCTTAACCCCAAGTCAACAAACGAATTGCGAGATTCTCCCAATTAAAAACCTTCAAGTCAATTTGGTTCCTGCACAGACCAATATGAATCGCGGTGAAGCCTCGTATCGTTCTGGTACGAATGGTCTTGTAACTGGACGACAAAACGGGCCAGGGGATTCAGAGCGCGGACTGGCTGAAGATGGCCGTTTTCCTGCTCGGTGGTTGCGCAGATGGAATGAGGGAACGGGCTTCCGTCAGGATTGCCGACTTGAATGATCTTTAATGTAGGAGTTACTCATGCCGAATCCCACCACGAATGATGAGCAGATCGCTTACTGGAACGAGAAAGCCGGTCCGAAGTGGGTCGCGATGCAAGAACGAATGGATATGCAACTTGAGTCGTTTGCGCGTGTGGTTCTGGATCGAGTCGTACTGAAACCGGGCGAGCGTGTGCTGGATATCGGATGCGGTTGCGGCGCGACCACGCTCGATGCCGCGGCGCGTGTGCAACCCGGGGGATCGGCGACGGGTGCGGATATCTCGCGGCCCATGCTCGAACATGCGCGTGAGCGCGCGAAGGCCGGCGGGATACCGAACGTGAAATTCGTCGAGGCCGATGCGCAGACTTTTGCATTCGCACCGCAGGAATTCGATGCAGTGATCTCGCGCTTTGGCGTGATGTTCTTCGCTGATCCAGCGGCTGCTTTTACAAATATTCGCCGTTCGTTAAAACCGGGCGGTCGTATGTGCTTCATCTGCTGGCGGCCGATGCTTGAGAACTCGTGGGTCATGATTCCGCTGCGCGCCGCGGCGCAACATCTCGAACTGCCCCCGCCGCCGGATCCCACTGCGCCGGGTCCTTTTGCGTTTGCCGATGCAGATCGCGTGCGTGCGATTCTGAACACGGCAGGGTATCGCGACATACACATCGACAAGCACGACTCGCGTTTAGCGATCGGCGGAACGGGTGAACTCGACAAGGCCGTCGATTCTGCGATGGACATCGGGCCGATCAGCGCACTGCTGCTGGACAAGAGCGACGAGGTCCGCAACTCCGTGCGCAAAAGCATTCGCGAAGCGTTGAAGCCTCATCTGACGCCCTCAGGCGTTGTCGTGGACTGGGCTGCCTGGCTGGTCAGCGCACGAAACGCGTGATGATGTATGGCTCGCGCTAAGGGGCGCTTTGTTTACGGGCGAATTGCACGTAGATACCCAGCAGGATCGCGAATGCCAAGATCGTCACGAGCGTACTCGGCGTCGGGATGAACGGGAACCAGCCGGTCTGAAACACCGCCGCGAGTCCAATGCCCATCAGCGCCTCACCAGCGATGAGTCCCGAGCCAAAGAGGACGCCGGAATCTTTCGCGTCGTCTTCATTTCCGCGAGACACGACCCAGTGAAGAATCCCGCCGATGAGAATCGGCGTGGTAACGGTCAGCGGCAGATACATACCGACGGCGACAGGCATCAGGTACAAGCGGAATGGATTCGTCGTTCGCGCAAGTATCGCGTTGATCGCGAGCGAAGCGACACCGATGCCGACACCGATGTAGACCAGGTTTAGCGGTAAATCTCCGTCCCCGAAGAAACCTTTGGTCAGACTGGCGAACAATGTAGCCTGCGGCGCCTGCCATTTTTCGCCAATGCCGCCGTTCTGGTGCAACAGGGAGAGCACCGGCGCGAACACAAACGATGGCACGATTACGCTGAGCACCTGCATCCACTGCTGGCGCGCCGGTGTCGCGCCAACGAGTTGACCGGTCTTGAGATCCTGCGCAATATCACCCGAGGTGCACGCCGCACAGCAGACGACGCCCGCGACGCCAAGCACCGCGAGCATGGCTGATTCGCCTCGTACACCTACCGCGAGCATCACGCCGGAGGCCAGGAGCAGCGCACAGATCGTCATGCCGGAGACGGGGGAGTTCGACGAGCCGACGAGCCCGACGATGTAGGTCGCCACGGCGACAAAGAGAAACGAAGCCGCGACCATGACGCCAGTGGAGGCTATCGCGGCGACTTGCGAATCGAGAAGATACTCGTAGAGCGCGAAGACGCCGAGGATCGTGAATATAAACAGCGTCAGCAATGCGGTGAAGGACATGTCGCGATCGGTCCGCGCGGTTTGGGCTGACGCGGATGCGCCGAAGCCGCGCAATCCCTGAATGCCGCCGAGAATCCCGCGGCGCACGCTCCAGATGGACGAGACGCCACCGACGAGCATCGCGCCGACGCCGATGTACCGGATCGAACTCTTTCCGGCAGCCAATGCGGTCGTCATTGCATCACCGCCTTCGTGTCCACCCAACAGCGGGAGCGCGATGAACCACATGAGCGCGCCGCCGAGAAAAACCTGGGCCGCGACGCGCAGCTTTACGATATAGCCCACGGCGATCAACGCGGGACTTACGCTGGTGCCCACATAAAAGACAGAGCGGCCTGCCGACCCCGCGATTTCGAGCGCGCCTTTCACGAGACCGGCCCCTTCGATGAGAAACTTGAGCGCGCCACCGACTGCAACGCCTGCGGCGATTCCGATGAGGCCGCGGCCTCCGGCATCGCCGGCGCGCAGAACTTCCGCGCAGGCGACGCCCTCGGGATAGCTGAGGTCCGGTCGATCGACGATCATTGCGCGGCGTAGCGGGATCATGAAGATGACGCCGAGGAGTCCGCCGAGCATCGTGATCAAGGTCGTCGGCCAGAACTTGAAGTCCTGCCATGCGCCGACAAGGACCAGCGCGGGTACAGTGAAGATGACGCCGGCCGCGAGGCTCTCGCCCGTGGAGGCGATGGTCTGCACGAGGTTGTTCTCGAGGATGGTGCCGGTCCGCAGCAACCCGCGCAGGATCGCCATGCTGATCACGGCGGCGGGGATCGACGCGCTCACCGTCATCCCGGCATAGAGCCCGAGATAGGCGTTCGCTGCGCCGAGGATCACGGCGAGCACCAGGCCGAGCACGACCGCGCGCACGGTCGTTTCCGGGATGGAATCATTGGGCGGACGGTTCGCCGACGTGGCGTCCGGCTTGGATGGGGACGGGCTCATGGCTGCGCGTGCTCCGGTGCGCGGCGACTATATCAACCGGCATCCGCACAGGCAATTGCCGTGGCGCATTCTGCGCGGGTAGAATGCCGCGCCATGTCCGACTATGCGCCCCAGCCGCCTGACGCCGCAGTGCCCAAGATCTCCGTGCGCAGGGTTGCCGTGGTGGGAACCGTGTTCATCGTCCTTTCGGGCGTGGCGTGGTTAGCGGAGTCGCGAATCGCGCCTGGTGTCGAAACCGGCCGCTGGTATAGCGTGCTGCCGCCGCTGATCGCCGTCCTCTTTGCTGCGCTGACCGGCCGGATCATGACAAGCCTGGCGCTCGGCCTGCTTCTCGGCGGCCTCTTGCATCAGGTACCCGCGGATCCTTTATCGATTGCCGCCTGGGGTCGTGGCGTCAACGACGGTTTCGGATTTGTCGGTCTCGTGATCGCAGACATTGAGAACCAGAAGCTGCTCATCTTCATCTCGTTGGTGCTGATGATGATCTCGGTCGTGATTGCAGCGGGCGGGTTGCAGGCCGTGGTGAACTGGATCAGTCGCTTTGCGCGCGGGCCGAAGTCTACGCAAATGGTGACGTACATCCTTGGCCTCATCATTTTCATTGATGACTACGCGAACACCATGATCGTCGGTTCGGCGATGCGCCCGCTGGCGGACCGCTACAAAATCAGTCGCGAGAAAATTGCGTTTCTCGTGGACGCCACGAGCGCGCCGGACGCCGGCCTGGCGATACTAAGTACTTGGGTGAGCTACGAAGTCGGATTGTTTGGTGAGCAGGCGAAGGCGCTCGGTATCGAGAAGAATGGCTACGCAATGCTCTTCGATGCATTGATGTTCCGGTACTACTGCGTGCTCCTGATTATTTTCATGGCTATCAATATCATCTCAGGAAAAGACTTCGGCCCAATGCGCCGCGCCGAACGCAGGGCGCGGCTTACGGGACAGGTCGCGGCGCCCGACGCCGTTCCGATGACATCGACGACCTATGCAAACGAAGAAGCGGCGCCGACGGCCCGCATTCACTTTGCCACGGGGATTCTCCCGATCGGCGCGTTGTTTGCCATTCTCGTCGGCGGTATATGGGTTGACGGGGGCGGTTGGGCCGCGATTCAGGCGGACTCTTCGGCGCTGATGAGCCTGACGGCGTGGCGGGACGTGATTAGCGCGTCCGAGAACAGCGTCATGATTCTGGCGTATGGCTCGGCGATCAGCCTTGTCCTGGCGGTGATGTGCGCAAAATGGATTGCCCGGATCGACAACAAAGCCATCGGCACGGCTGCGATATCCGGCGCGCGCAGCAGTCTGTTGCCGTTGTTAATCCTCACATTGGCGCTTGGACTGAAGACATCAAGCGATGCGCTGCAAACCGGCGGATTTCTGGTGCACGCGGTCGGCGAGTCCGTTCCACCCGCTCTTTTTCCGGGGATAATCTTCGTGCTAGCGAGCATGGTTTCGTTTGCCACGGGTACTTCGTTTGGGACCATGGCCATTCTCATCCCGACGGCGGTGCCGCTGGCGTTCGCGCTCGATGGGCACCAGTATGGCCTGATTACGATGGTCACCCTCGGCTCTGTGCTCGATGGAGCGATCATGGGCGACCATTGTTCGCCGATGTCAGACACGACGATCATGAGTTCGATTTCTACGTCCTGCGATCACATGCACCACGTGCGCACGCAGTTGCCGTACAGTCTCGGCGTGGCGGCACTCGCATTGATCTGCGGTTATCTGCCCGCGGGACTTGGCGCGCCTTCATGGAGCGGGATTCTTGCGGCGACGATTCTCATGGTGGTCGGGTTCTACTTCATGCCGAAGACGGTTAATACGCCCTCTGCCGATTCGTCCGGATGACACCAAATGAAAACCGCGGGTCGAGGTTTCCCTCGCCCGCGGTAGATTGATTGCTGGATTCGGTTACTTCTTTTCGAGTTCCTTGATCGCCGCGACGAGCGGGTCTTTGCCCTTGGCAAAGTCATAGTTCCAGTCGATGTAGGCAAGCTTGCCATCCTTATCGACGAGGAAGGTCGTGCGATTGGCGTACTCGAACTCGCCTCGCTTCTTCAGCTCGACGCCATACTTCGCGATGATCTCGTGCTTCGGATCGCCGACCACCGCAAAGGGCAGTTTGTGCTCGTCCTTGAAGCGATTGCTTTCGGCTTGTTCGTCGACGCTGATCGCAAGCACAACGGTGTTCGTGGACTTGAAGGTCGAGAAATCGTCGCGATAGCCGCACAACTGGCTCGTGCAACCCGGCGTAAAGGCTTTCGGATAGAACGCAAGCACTACATTCTTTCCTTTCAGTTCGGAAAGTTTTTTCGCATCGCCGATCTGATCCTTTGCGACCCCTTCCGGAATATTGAAATCCGGCGCAGCATCGCCGACTTTCAGCTTTGCTTCGTCTTGAGCCATCACCGATCCGGCAGTCAATACGGCAGCGGCAAGTGCCAAGGTTAGATTTCGCAAACTCGTTATCATGTTCGTTCTCCGTTGTTACCTGTTGCACTCATCCTACCGGAATCGTGCGGTTGGGCAGCGCGCCCTTTTGCATCAAACACAGCAGCTTCCTTTCCCCATTCCAGACGAATTCTGGGATGACCCTGTTCAGACAGGTCAAAAATGCATTATAACATGTTGATATATATCGCTTTGAAGCAATATGAACTAACGCTCATGTATGCCGAAAAACGCTGGACGCTACCCCTCATTCCTGATATTCTCACTGCTGGCATAATTTTGGGTTAGGCGTGCCTCGCGTGCGATCTGCAACTTGGACGGCGAGGTTCGCCGATGGTTGGGTCTTTTACTCAATAAACGGGAGCGGACTATGACCAAGGGCGTGTGGATGAGTGGAATGGCGGCGCTGGCGATCGGATTCGCTGGCGTGGCGGCTGCGGACGATGCAGCGCGGCAAGTAACGTTCACCAAAGACGTGCTGCCGATCTTGCAGCAAAACTGCCAGGACTGTCACCGCGCAAGCGGCAAGAACATGTCCGGCATGGTTGCGCCGATGTCGTTCACGACGTATGAAGAAGTACGTCCTTGGGCGAAGGCGATCGCGCGTGTTGTGAGCGAGAAGAAGATGCCGCCGTGGCACGCCTCCGAAGCACAGCACGGAAAATTCAAGAACGAGCGCGTGCTTACTGCCGAGGAAATTTCGACACTGACCTCGTGGGTCCAGCAGAACGCGCCGCGCGGCAATCCGCAAGACGCGCCCGCGCCGATCGCGTGGCACGAGGGTTGGTATATGGGCGAGCCGGATCTCATCGTGAAATTTCCGGAGCCGTTCTTCGTGAAAGACGAAGTGGTGGACATCTACCAAGACATCAGCGTCGAGATGACGAAGGACATCCTGCCCGAAGACAAGTGGATTAAGAAGATGGAGTTCGCGCCCGGCAGTGAAGTCGTGCATCACATCATCGCTTACTCCTCCAAAAAGGGAGAAGAAGGCAACCAGATGCGCCGCACGCACTTGGGCGGCTTGGCGCCGGGAACAGATCCTGCCGACTACCCGGAGGGTTACGGCAAGCTGCTTGCAGCAGAGTCCATCGTGACATTCCAGATGCACTATCACAAAGAGTCAGGCCCGGGCACGGGTCGCTTCGACGATAGCGTGATGGCGTTGCAATTCCACGATGAGCCGGTCGAACATCAGGTGACGACGTCGCCGATCGCGCATGGCAACTTTGAAATTCCGCCGTACCACCCGAACTGGAAGGTCGGCGGTGCGCGTACTTTTGATCAGGACGTCGACCTGCTTGCGTTGATGCCGCACACGCACCTGCGCGGGTCGTATGCGAAATATACGGCGTTCTATCCCGACGGCACGACCGAGCTGCTGCTCGAAGTGCCGGGATATGACTTCAACTGGCAGACGAACTACTCCTTCAAGGACATCAAGAAGATTCCGGCCGGCACTCGCATCGAGTGGGAAGTGCACTACAACAACTCGAAGGAAAACGGCGAGAAGAACGGATTCAATCCCGCCGAGGCGGTGCGCTTCGGCCAGCCGACGACAGACGAGATGGACTTGGGCTGGATGTCCTACAGTCCGACGAAGCCTGTAGTGACCGGCGCTGACGACTAAGCCAATTCGATAGCCAAATCCGGGGGCCGGAAGCGATTCCGGCCCCCGGTTGTTTTTTTTGAGGAATGCTGGGGCACGCTGCGGCGTTTGCTAGCATGGGGAAGGGCAACGGGAGGGGTGCGTCATGGCTGTCGCAACGAAACCTGAGTTTGTCATTCCCTCGCTGGACGAATGCCAGCGCCGCTTCGAGAATGCCCGCCATGAATTCTCTCGCTTGGTTCATGGGCTCACGGACGCTCAATTTAACTGGCGGCCCGAATCCGAGCGCTGGTCTGCCGCGGAATGTATTGATCATTGCGTCGTGGTAGGCACGTTGATGAACCGCAACATCGACGACGCGATCGCGCGGGCCATTGAACGGAACCTGCGAAGCGATGGACCTTTCAAGTACGGTGCTTTCGGTAATTTTTTCGTCAAGGCCGTCAGCCCGAGCGATGAGGCGCGCAAGCGCAAATTCAAGGCGCCCAAGGCCTATACCCCCACGAGCAACCACAGTATCGGGCGGCTTAACGACGCTTTCGAGAAGCTTCAGGCAGACTTCGTCGAACGCCTTTCTCGCGCGAACGGACTCGACCTCGCGCGGATCAAAGTCCCCTCGGCCGCAGGCGGTGTTGGTGTGCTCATCCGGCTCAGCCTTGGCCAATGGTTCGCCTTGCTTGCGAACCACCAGGACCGTCACCTTGCGCAGGCATGGGATGTACGCAAGGTCATGGAGGCGAAGAGTAACTAGTTCGTCGCTTTGCGGCGCACCGTGTATTGCAGCAGCGTGTGTGCGGGTCCGGGTCTCGTGCCTATAAAGGTCATCCCGAGTTTTTCAGCGACGCGTGCGGATGCACTATTCGGTTCGTCCATCTCCGCCAGAATTTCCACACAATCCAGCGTGGTGAACGCATAGTCGATGACGGCTCGCGCCGCTTCGATCGCAAGTCCGCGCCCCCAGGCGCCCGGCAGCAACGCATACAACAACTCAGGCATCGGATGTTCGTCCGGCGGTCGTAACAGGCAGAAACCGATTGGCGTTGCATTCGCGGATTCCTGAATGAGCCACAGTCCCATGCCGTGCGATTCGAAGGTATCGCGGCTATTTCGTGCGAGGTCCTCGGCGAAACTGCGCGGAACCAGCTTGTCGTCACAGAGGTAGCGGCGCACATCTGCATCGGTGAGCATTGCGTGGAGCGCGTCAATGTCCTGCTCGCCGGCAGGCACGAGGCGTAGCCGCGACGTGGTGAGGTCGGGCGCGTCCATCCGCAGAACTACGCGAGCGCCGCCTCGAACAGGGCCTTGGCGTCGTCCGCACTCACTTTGCGCGGGTTCGTCCGCATGGTCATGTCCTGCAGCGCATCGTCCACGAGCGGGCCGATGTCCTTGCCCGCCACTCCAAGATCCTTGAGGTTTTTGCGCAGGCCGAGGCGCTGTACAAGCCCTTCAACCGCCGCGATGCATGCCTTTGCGTTCTCGGTGTCCGTCGCGCCGGCTTTCGCCGCACCGATGGCAACCGCAATCTCCGCGTACTTCGCTGCGCGCGTATCGAGGTTGAATCGCATGACGTGCGGGAGCATGGTCGCGAGCGTTTGCCCGTGCGCGGTATGGAAGCGTGCACTGATCGGGTGTCCCGTGCCGTGCGCGGCGCCGAGCCCGGCGACGTTAAACGCGATTGCCGCCATTGCGGAGGCCAGCAACATCTGCGAGCGCGCTTCGAGGTCCGCGCCGTTCGCAAAAGCGGTCGGCAGATGCGTCCACGCCATCTTGACGGCCTGCATCGCCACGCCGTCGCTGTAAGGGTTCGTTGCGCGCGAGGTATAGGCCTCGATCGCGTGCGTGAGCACGTCGAAGCCGCAGGTGGCCGTTGGATAAGCCGGCAGACCGATGGTCAATTTCGGATCGAGCACGGAGATGCGTGGCTGTACGCTCGGGTGCGCGACATAGAGTTTGCGATGTTGCTCGGTGTCCGTGATGACGCCGACGAGATTGGTCTCCGAACCAGTGCCCGCCGTCGTGGGGATCGCGATCACCGGCGCACCGGATTGCTTGGGTTTGCACCCGTAGCTGTATTCGCGCGGATGTCCCTCGTTCCGCGCGAGCAGCGCAATCGCCTTCGCGCAGTCCATCGACGAACCGCCGCCGAGCGCGATGACTACCGCGTCTCCAAGCTTCTTCAGCTGTGCGACACCAGCCGCGACGTTCTTGTCTGTCGGATTCGGTTCGACGCCGTCAAAGATCGCCACTTCAAAACCGTCTGTCTTTAGGCGATCGGCGATCGCGCCTGCGAGGCCCGCTTTGGAGAGACCCGGATCCGTCACAAGGAGCGCACGAAGTTTGCCGGTTTCCAGCGCATGCTTGCCGATCTGGTCCGCGGCGCCGGCGCCGAACACGATACGCGGGAGCGGTTGGAGTTTTATGGATGATTCCGAGAGCATGAAGCATTCCTCCGCAGGCTTAAACGCGGCATGATACCGCATCATGCGCGGGTGTTGCGCGTCTGGATTGGCGCATGGCATCATGCTTCTCCTTGACTCGACTCGCCCCGCGGGGCGTCAACCGGAGGACTTATTTCCATGTCAGACGAACAGCACGGCGCCACACGCAGAGAGTTTGTTGCGGCCACGGCCGGCGCGGCCATGGTGGCCACGTTTGGGTTCAGCCGCATGACCCAAGCAGAGGACACCCCCAGCGTGGTAACCCAAATCGTCACCCTCACTCTCAAGGCCGGCGCGGAAGAAAAGGCCATTGCCGTGCTCCAGGAACTCACCGCGGCCGTAAAGGCCGCCGAACCCGGTGTGCTGGTCTACATCGCTCACCGCGGGCAGAAGGACCCATCGAAGGTCGTCTTCTTTGAGGTCTACGCGGACGCCGCCGCCGCTGCGAACCACAGTAAGCAGCCGCACATGGCCAAGATGTTCGCCGCCGCCAAGGACATTTTTGAACCCGGCATGGACATTCAGAAGATGGATCGCGTCGCGGGATACAGCCGCGAGTCCTAATTCGAACAAAGGCATACCGGGCACACGCTTCGGCGTGTGCCCGGTTTCTTTTTTTCCGATTAGAGCCCAAAGACGATCTTGGTTATGCGTTGCACGGTGTTCGACAATCCGGCGGGATAGGTCGTGCTTGCGATCAGAATGAGCGTATTCCGCGTGGGATACCACCGGAAGTCGGCGAAACTCACCCCATCGCCGCCGTTATGTCCGCGGTACCGCAGGGTGCCGTCTTCCGCCAAAGCGATTGCCCAGCCATAGCTGTAGAACGAATCCTGACCCTCGCCTTCGGAGACGAAGGGCGTATCGAGTAGCTTCAGTCCATCCGCGCCGACCGCGCGCCCGTCGAGCAACGCGTGGTGCCAAGTTCGCATGTCAGCGAAGGTCGTGCACATGCCGCCGTTGCCGCGCAGATTCCAGCTCGGACCGTCCGGCAATGCATGCTTCAGCACCACGACGCCGTTGTCGCTATCACGGTTGTATCCATGTGCGAAATCTTCCAGTTTCCAGGCGTCGCTGGTGTAACCCGTCTTCGTCATCCCGAGCGGATCGAAGAAGACTTTTTCCAGATACGCCTCGTAGGGCATGCCCGACGCGCGCGCGATTACGATAGCCAATAGTGAATAACCCGCATTGGAATACTGGTACTTCTTGCCGAAGTCCTCAGGCCCCCAGAGGAGCTTACAGCCGCGCACCTGCTGCAGAAACCACTCCTCGGTAGCTTTCGGGTCGAAGTCGCCGCCGAACAAATCAGGCATTCCTGCGGAGTGTGTCAGCAGATGATGTAGCGTAATTTGTGATTTGTCCGCCGGTAGATCGGGAATCCACTTGATCAAGAGGTCGTTAACCGAAAGTTTGCCTTCAGTTTGTAGTTTCACAATTCCGGCACCAGTGAACTGCTTGGTGATGGACCCCAGGCAGTACACTGTATCCATGCTCCACGGGATTTCCTTCTCCCGATTCGCCATGCCGTAGGCCTTGCCGAATACCACTTGGTCGCCCTGTTCGACGACGACCGCGCCCGCCATCCCCGCGTCGGCCTTGGTCTTCAAGAGTTCATCCAGTTCCTGGGCCCAGGCAGGATCGGCCGCCCGTGCTTGTGCCAGGCTGAGGGTCGTCACCAGCGCTGTCAACAGCAATCGCCACATTGTTCAGCCTCCTGCCGGTTCGTTATGGTAGACCCTTGGCACACTCAAAGGGTTTGGAGTTACATCGATGCACATATATCGCCGGGCACTACTACTTCTTGTCGCATTGAGCGTCGAATCCTTCTCGAGCGCGCACGCGGCCGATTCGGACCACGCCTACCTCGTCGGGCGCGGCAAGGCCGATATTACGGGGCCGGCCATGGGCGTGCAATTGTGGGGCTTCGTCCGCGCGGACCAGATCGCCGAGGGTGTGCACATCCGGCTTTATTCGCGCGCCTACATCATCGCTGAGCCCAAGGGCGACAAGCGGATCGCGTTCGCGAGCGTCGATCTCGGCAGCGTTACCCACGCCATTCATCAGGAAGTGGTCGAACGGCTGCAGAAAAAAATTGGAAATGCATACACCGAAGCGAACGTGATCATCAGCGCGACGCACACGCACTCGGGTCCTGGCGGCTACTGGCACTACGGCACCACCGGTCCGATCGGCGCGCCGCTGTATCCGGAACACTTCAACGCGATTGTGCAAGGCATCGTCGATTCGATTGCTGCTGCGCACGCGGATTTGCAGCCCGGCGACATCAGCATTGCCCACGGCGCGGTTGAGGGCGCCGGCGCGAATCGATCCACGCCCGCGTATGCCGCCAATCCGGAAGCCGAGCGCAATCGATACTCGGGCGACACCGACAAGGACATGACGTTATTGAAGTTGTCGCACGCATCCGGCGACATCGGCATGATCAACTGGTTCGCCAGCCATCCGACCGCCATGAACTTCTTCAATCGTCTCATCTCTGGCGATCACAAAGGTCATGCCTCCGCGCGATTCGAGAATGAGGTCGGGAACGGACTTGTAGCGGCGTTCGCACAGTCCAATTGCGGCGACGTGACGCCGAACCTGAACCTGAACAATACGGGGCCGGGCAAGGATGCGTTTGAGACGACGCACATCATTGCGGAGCGTCAGCTCGACGTTGCCAAGAAACTGTATGAAGGCGCTTCGGAGAAACTGACGGGTCCTGTCGATTACAGGCAGATCTACGTCAACATGCGGTATCACCCGGTGTCGGCCGAGTTCACCGGCGCGGGCGATCAGCGCACCTGTCCCAGCGCGTTCGGTTATTCGTTTGCCGCGGGCTCAACCGAGGATGGTGGCGGCCACCCGCTGTTTAAGGAAGGCATGCTCGCACGCAACGCCATGATCGACGGGACGGTAAAGCAGCAGTTCGGCATGCCCGACCCGAGCGAGGAATGCCGCACATGCCAGGCCGAGAAAGTGATTCTGTTTGCACCGGGTGAGGTAGATCCGCCGATGCAAAGCCAGGTTGTTCCGATGACGCTCGCGCGCATTGGCCAGCTTACGCTCGTCTGCGTGCCCGGAGAGTTCACCACTATGTCGGGCCGGCGTCTGCGCGAGACGGTGGCCAATATCCTCGGCGAATCCAGCAAGCACATCGTGCTGGTCGGCTACGCGAACGACTTTTCGGGATACATCACCACGCGCGAGGAGTATGCGACGCAGCAGTACGAGGGCGGCCACACGATTTTCGGCCCCTGGACGCTGGCGGCGTATCAACAGGAGTTCACACGGCTGGCCAAAGCCATGGTCGCGGGTCAGCCCGTCGCGTCCGAGGCTACTGCCGTAGACATGCGCGACAAGGTCGAGGGCAAGACGCTTGCGACCGATCCGGATGTGGCGCCGTCCGGAGCGAAGTTCGGCGATGCAGTACTTCAGCCGAATGACTCATACGCGAGCGGCGATGTCGTGAAGGTTGCCTTCTGGTCTGGTGATCCGCGAAATGATTTCCGCACGGGGAACAACTTCCTGCGCGTCGAGCGGCAGGAGGGGGACAAATGGATTCTCACGGCGACGGATGATGCGTGGTCCACGCGATGCCGCTGGACGCGTGATGGCACGGCGATGGGGCCGCTGAAGTTCGAAATTGAGTGGACGGTATCGGCCGAGGAAATGCCCGGGGTGTATCGACTCATACACGATGGAAACTACAAGGCCGCAGACGGAAAAGTGGAGCGGTTCACCGCAGTTTCAAAGGAATTCGTCGTAAAGACGCTGAACGACAAGGCCGCCTTGGAGCGGTCCAGATAATTACCGCAACCGGCTCACGCGATCGTTGACGTCCGTGCTGAATCGGGCAAGCATGTCCTGCACGTGTGCGGATGGGTCCGGCGCGCCCTGCTCTGTGAGTGGCGTCATGTCGACGGCGTAGACCGCGCCCGTCGCGGCATCCACCTGGTGTGGATGGTAGTACGTCGCATGCGCGCGGCGGCGACCCATCGCGGCCAGGTCATACCGTTTGCCGCCGGCTACCTGAGATTCGAATACCTCGAGCAATTTCAGTTGTAAGTCTTCGTGCTTCGAGCAGTCGAATACGATTTTCTTGTCATCTGGCAACCAATCCAGATCGCGCCAGACTTCGCAGCCGTACAGTTTTTCGGGCCGCTCCGCGCTCGCCAGTCGCCGAATCGCTGCAATCACGCGCAACGTGACCGCGACGTGGGCGTCGTGTTTGTCGAAGAGGTTGTGCGTGTAGACCACTTCCGGGCGCGTTGCACGCAGGATTGCTTCGAGATCGTCTACGGTCTTTGCATTCTTGCCGTCTTTTAGTTCATCCGTGGGGTGCAATAGGATCATCTGCGAGCCGTACTCGCCAATGTCTGCCGCGCGTTTTTGTTCCTCGATGCGCGCGGCGACCATCTGCGGATTCGTGAAACCAGCGAAACGCCCGGCGCGCGGCGCGCCTGCGCCGTCCGATACGACGACGCCGGCGAACCACGCATCCTCGCGGTCGTAGCACCGCAGGATACCGTCGATCGCCATGATCTCGAGGTCATCCTGGTGCGCACCGATGCCCAGGTGCGTCGTGCGCGCGAGCGCCGCCGCGGGGCCGAGACCATCCGGAATGTACAGGACTGCGTCCGGCCGGTGGAACTTCATTCGTTCGCGCTCAGTCCGTGCCCGCGAAGGGATCGTTGTGCGGGTCCTGCGACCAGACGTACTCGGTGCCCTTGGCGATGCCCTCGGCCAACTCCTGGCCCCAGAGTTTCGCGATGACGCTTAGCGCCATGTCGATGCCGGCGGACACGCCCGAAGACGTGATGACTTTACCATCCTCCACCCAACGCGCTTTGTGGACCCATTCGGTCTTGGGCCCGTTGCTGATCAGCATGTCGTAAAACGCTTTGTTCGTGGTCGCCTTCTTGCTGTCGAGCACGCCCGCCTTCGCCAGAAGCGCGGAGCCGGAGCATACCGAGGTGGTGATCTGCGCCTGGGCGGAACGTTCACGGATGAAGGTTAGAATTTTCTCGTTGTTCAATTGCGGCAGCGTACCGAATCCGCCCGGCACAAGAATGAGGTCGAGCTTGGGTGCGTCGTCAAAACCAAAATCGGCATAGACCTTCGGGCCCTTTTGCCCTTGCGTGCCCGCCTCAACCGGTCCGGCCTTCTCGGCGATGAACACCACGCGGAGCAGGTTACCGGGCACGCACATGAACATTTCGACCGGCCCGAAGACGTCGAGCGGTTCAAAGGTAGGATAGAGAATGACGCCGAGCGTTAACTGTTGCGGCTTGTCCACGGGTGCGGCCTCCTTCTTGGTGTCCTGCGCGGAAGCGCCCGCTGCGGCAATCAAGGCCAAACCCAGCACCAGCCGCCCAATGAATCGTTGCGTAGTCATCGATCGATACCTCCCGCGTGGGGCCGCGTCCGCCTTCGGATGCGGCATGTATGACATGTGAAACCCCGGAAATCCTGCGCGGGGTTCCAGCCACGCTAGCACAAGTGCAAACGCTTCGTCACCCTTTGGATGCTTGGCCCTGCTCCGTATAATACGCGCGGCGAGGCGGACGGGAGGGTGTGACGTGGCGGATCAACGGCAGTCGGTACACGGATTTTGGAAGGGCCGTATGGCGTTCTTCCTGGCGGCCACGGGTTCGGCGGTCGGCCTCGGGAGCATCTGGAAGTTCCCCTACATCACCGGCGAAAACGGCGGCGGCGCTTTCGTACTGGTATATCTCCTGTGTGTGGCATTCGTTGGCGTCCCAGTGATGATGGCTGAAGTGCTCATGGGCCGCCGCGCACGACAGAACCCCGTCACCGCCGTCGGCACCCTCGCGCAAGAGGCGGGCGCGACGACACGCTGGACGCTCATGGGCCTGATGGGTATCGCGACGAGTTACGTCATCCTCACGTATTACGTCGGTATCACCGGCTGGGCTTTCGCCTATATCTTCCGCGCGGGCAGCGGCACCTTCGTCGGCGCATCGCCGGAGAAAATTTCCGGCGACTTCGGCGCGTTGCTCGGCAACTGGAAGGTTTTGCTGGCGTGGAGCTCGCTGATGCTGCTGCTCACGGGTGCCACGGTGATGGGCGGCGTGCAGAAGGGGATAGAGCGCGCGGTGACGATTCTCATGCCCGGCCTTCTCGTGATTCTGTTGCTCCTCGTCGGCTATTGCATGGCGGAGGGTGCCTTCATGGAAGGCGTCCGCTTCGTGTTCGCGCCGGATTTTTCGAAGCTCACCGCGAGTGGCGTACTGGTCGCGCTCGGACATGCCTTCTTTACGCTGAGTTTGGCTTCGGGTGTAATGGTCGCGTATGGCGCATACGTTCCTGCGGAAACGTCTATCTTCAAGACGGCCGTCGCCGTGGTCACGGCGGACACCGTTGTGTCGTTGCTTTCTGGACTCGCGATTTTCCCGTTGGTGTTTCAGTACGGCCTTGAGCCCGGCGCGGGACCGAGCCTTATTTTCCAGACGCTGCCCATTGCGTTTGGCGCGATGCCCTATGGAACTTTTTTTGGCACGCTTTTCTTCGTGATGCTCTTCGTGGCTGCGTTCGGTTCGGCCATCTCGCTACTTGAGCCAACGGTGGCCACGCTCGTCGAGCAGTTCAAGCTGACGCGAACCCGCGCCGTGGTGTATGCCGTCGGCGCCGCGTGGCTGATTTCGATTCCCTCGGTGCTCTCGTTCAATCTGTGGAGCGGGGTTCATCCGGCCGCTGGGATTCCAGGATTTGAAGAAAAGACTATTTTCGACCTTATCGACTACGTTACCGCGAACGTCCTGCTGCCTATTTCCGGGTTACTGATCGCCATTTTCTGCGCATGGGTGATGAAGTCGGAGGCCACGCGTGATGAGTTGGGAATGGGGGACGGCTTGGTCTACCGCTCCTGGCGCTTCCTGATGCGCTACGTGGTGCCGCTCAGCATTATCGCCGTGTTCCTGAATATGATCGGCGTGCTGACGTTTTAGAGGATTGAACCCTCCGGCGCGCCACCCTATAATCCGCGCGGGTCACGATGAGGCGGGCGGCCCGTTCGGGCACGCACGCATTTCACCTGTATCACGCTTGAGTGAGGGGGTTCGGATGAATCTGTTCTCGGCGCGTTTCTTGTCTCTTGTACTGTGCGCGGTACTTCTGGTGATGCTTAGCGCAGCACCCGCCGCCGCACAAGAGGCGCCTGCAGATACCGCTGCTGCTGCCGCGCCTGCGTCTACCGACAAGAGCATGGCCGCGCGGATCGACGAGTTTCTCCAGCCCTTCAACGAGTGGTGGAAGACGACGATTAACCCGCCGCTCGACGCCGTATTGTTCTATCCGGTAATGAAGACGGACGAACTGTACCGCGGCGATCCTGAGAAGAAAGTGAAGCTGCCGCTCGTCGTCGTCACCTTGCTGGTGGGTGGCGTGTTTTTCACGCTTCGGTATGGTTTTGTGAATTTACGGATGTTCAAGCACGGCTTCCACCTGGTGATGGGAAAATACGACAAGTCGGACGACCCCGGCGAAGTCTCGCATTTCCAGGCCTTGTCGTCCGCGCTGGCGGGCACCGTTGGACTGGGTAATATCGCGGGCGTCGCGGTTGCGATTAGCCTTGGCGGTCCGGGCGCCGTTTTCTGGATGCTGTTCACGGCCTTCTTCGGCATGAGCATGAAATGCAGCGAGGTGATCCTGGCGCACGCGTACCGCCGCGTGGATCCCAACGGCCGCGTGCTCGGCGGGCCGATGGTCTACCTGTACGAAGGGATCAAGGAAGTGGCCCCCGGTCTGGCCCCGGCCGGGCGCGTGATGGCAGTCGTGTATGCGTTGTTTGTGGTGCCGGCGGCCTTTGCTTCCGGAAACATGTTCCAGGCGAACCAGGCGATCAGTCTTTTTAGCGCAACCTTCTTTGCTAACTCCGGCAACGAACTGTTTTGGAAGCTGGTGTTGGGCATTTTCATGGCCACGCTCACGGGAATCGTGCTCATCGGTGGCGTGCGCCGCATCGGTGAAGTGGCTTCGCGGTTGGTTCCTTTCATGTGCATCTTCTTCTCCGGCATCAGCTTGACGTTGCTGTTTATGAACTACGAGCTGATCCCCGAGATCCTGGTCAGTATCTTCACGGGTGCCTTCGATGCGGAGGCGATGTTCGGCGGATTCATCGGTGTGCTGGTGCAGGGTACGCGCCGTGCCGCATTCTCGAATGAAGCCGGATTGGGTTCGGCCGCGATCGTCCACTCCGCCGCGCGGACCACGGAGCCGGTCCGCGAGGGGCTGGTGGCGCTGCTTGAACCGTTCATCGACACAATCGTGATGTGTACGATGACGGCCATCGCGATCCTGGCGACGGGCGTGCATCTGACGACGCAGTACGACGATATTCGAATTGCACGCGAGGCTTTCGCGCAGCTCGGCTGGTTTGCGGACTACGGCCTGTCGATTTCGGTGTTCACCTTCGCGTGGGCCACGATGCTGGGCTGGGGTTATTACGGCGAGCGCGGCACGGAGTATCTATTGGGCGTGCGCGCGATTACGCCGTATCGCATTCTCTATTGCCTGGTAATTTGTATCGCGCCGTTGTTGAGTCTGGGCGCGGTGATTGATTTCGCAGACATGCTCCTTCTGAGCCTCGCCTTCCCGAATATCCTCGGGATGGTGATTCTCTCGGGCAAGGTGAAGCGCATGCTGGACGATTACATCCGCCGCTTCCGCGCTGGCGAAATGCAGATGACGAAATAACCGGCGAGACTAGGGCTGCGCTTCATCCATCTGGCTGCCGAGCGCGCGGACCGCGCTGGCGTATTCGGATTGCAGCATTTTCTTCAGCGCTTCCTGACTGACGCCAGCGCTTTGCCCGGCCAACTGGCGCGCGTCGAAGGCGGCGCTCGATCCACTCAGCGACGCCGAATTGTCAATCAATTGCTGCTTAATCTCTTTCGTCCGCATCAGCACTGTGCGCCGGCCGGTCGTTGCATCTTTGGATTCCGCCGGGAACTCATCGGTGATTTCGGCGTAGCGCGCTTCTGCATCGCGCAACAGGGAAATCGCGCGCGCGTAGTCCCGGCGTCGGGCGGCCTCTTCGGCGCGGTTCTCGAGTGATCGGGCCTGCTCAATCGACGTTCGTTGTGAGACCAGGCGCTCGTCCCGCGCGTAGATTTTCGCTTCGACATTCAGCAGCTTGCGCTGTGCTTCGGGATGGAGTTTATCCGCTTCCAGCGCCTTGGCATAGGCCTCGCGTGCGGCTTCGAGCTTTTCCAGCTTCACTGCGTCGTCGCCCGTGATCTCGTAGTACCGCGCAACCCGCTCGATCACGTCGCGCCGGCTCGGATCGCTCGTAAGAATTTTCTGGTACTCGATGATCGAACGGTCGTACAACCCATTGTCGAAGAACAGATCGCCGATGGCTTTGCGCAGGTTGATATCCATCAGGCCTTGTTCTTCTGCCGCTTCATACGAGGCCTCGGCCTCGGCCGTGTTCTTCTGCTTGAGGTAGAACCCGATCGCGCCAACGATGAAATCGCGTTTCGCGCTGTCCGGCTGATCGAAAGCGGCCGCTTGCGACGTCAGGACCGTGTACCACACGTCCGCGACGGAGTTGACCGACCGGCTGGCGTCCGCGGGGAGCGCCGCGCGCGCGATGCCGCTGAAACCTGTGCCGCTGCGATACTCGATTTCGATCGTCTGATCGTTCGCCGAGGCCTGCGCCTGGACGAAACTAAAGTAGGGACGCGGATCGACCACCTTGCGCGACGCCATTTCCAGCCCCGCCCGGTTGATCACTTTTTCCACGTCGCCGTAATAACGCTCGCGCAAGCCCCCGTTGCTCCCGGTGACGAGCGGCGCGGTCGCATCGGCCACCATGCGGCCCAGGCTGCCGAGACGATAGGCGTAATACGGATCGATACGATCCCCGCGCAGCGACTGCAACAGAATCATCTCGCGCTGGATCGCTCCGACCGGGTCGACTTTGTAGAGCGGATGCAGTTTCTCGAATTCTTCCTGCGGGAGATCCGCGCCGAGCGTCACGTAGCGTGAGAGGCGCGTGAGAGTGAACGCAGGATCCTGACCCAACACGTGCGCCGCGGCGGAGACCATTGAGCTGCGGCTCACCGGTCCCCACGCATACGCTGACGTGCAGACACCCGAGCCCACAAGAAGTGCCGCGCCACCTGCTACCGCCATCCGCCGAACGAACTTCACGCGTCGCCCTCCGTGGCCGGTCTCGCGACCGGTGCTCCTTGCGCCGCCTGGCGTAACTGGTCGGCCAGCGCGCGCACTTCCTCCACGCGCGTTCCCTCGCCGCGATCGCCGACGAGTTTTAGGTATTGATCGAGATCGGCAAGACCCGGCCCAACGGCCTCGCGGCGGACATTCAACAGGCCGCGTTCGAGATAGGCGCCTGCGTAGCTCGCGTCGGCCCGGAGGGCGGTTTCGAAAGCATTCATTGCGCCTTCTTCATCGCCCGACGCCAATGAGATGCGGCCTTGCACGGTGTAATACGCGGCAGACTTGACGCCAGCCCGCGCCGCGGAATCCAGCGAGCGCTTGGCCCTGTCCGGAGCGTTCAGGTTCAACTGGATGTCGGCGGCTTGAATGGCGGCTTCCGCCGTCAACGCGCCGGGCGCATTCGTCAGACTTTCGAATTCGTTCAGTGCGGCCTGCATCTGGCCGCGCGCGCGGAGGCACAGGCCCAGCAGGAAGTGCGCTTCACGGTTATCCTGTTGGACTGCGAGGGCTTTTTCGAGCGCTACTTGTGCATCGGCAAATTCACCCCGAGCGAGATACATTTGGCCGAGCGCGAGATGGGCGTCCCCGGCGGCCGGCAAATCATTCGATTGCACCGCGTCCGCAAGCCGCCGGGCGGCTTCTTCAGCGTCACCCTCGAGCAGCGCAACGAATCCAAGCCCTGCTTGTGCCTCGGCTTTGCGCGGGCCGTCGCTGACGGTCATGAACTCTTCGGAGGCGAGCGTGTGATTTTCTTCGAGCGCATGCGCCACGCCCAAGCTGAGATGCGCGGAGTCGTCGGTCGCGTGCAGCGACACTACGCGATCGAGCGCTTCGATCGCGCCAGACATGTCGCCTGAAGTCCCGCGCGCCAACGCAAGCGTGTACCACAATCCGGAGTCTTCTTCGTCGAGCTTTACGGCCCGTTCCAGAAGGTCGGCCAATTGCTTGGGGGTTGCCGTGCCGCTACGCGCCGCGGCACGCGCGGCATACGCGGCCGCTTCCGCGTTACTCGGGTCGAGCGCGGCCGCTTTGGCGAAGGTTTGCGCAGCCTTGTCGTATTGCTGCGCGCGCCATTGCAGACGCGCTAGCTCAAGCACCTTCGGTCCATCCGTGGGCGCGCTGCCGACGTATTCTTCAAGAATGGTGAGGGCCTCAAGCACACGGCCTTCGTCGGCCAGCCGCCGCGCCTGGCTCAGCGGGTCCCGGCTGACGGCATAGATCCACAACCCACCGAGGATGACCGCGATCACGGCCGCCGCGCCGATACCGATCAACCATCCGGCCGATGGAGCTTCGCGCTTGCGTTGCAATGCTTTTTCATCGACGATGCGCTGACCCGTCAGCAGATTAGTGCCGCAGGAGACACAGATGATATCGCCCTCCGCGACACCCGAGCCGCAACGGGGGCAGGCTTTGCGCGGCTTGCCGCCCGCAGCACCTTGCTGCTTTTGTCGGCGCGATTTGAGGTAGGCTCCGCAATGCGGGCAACTGTCCAACCGGGAGTCGGTCAGTTTGCCGCATACCGGGCAGTTGATGGTATTGGCCACCAGGTCTACCTCCTACTGGAGCGGGTGCCGGCCACCTTGAGGGCCGCTATCCGCAGGGAACGGTTTCTTGCAGCGCTTGCACTCCGTTGCATCGAGCATATTGCGCGTTCCACATTCGCCGCATTTCTTCCAGAGCAGCGCCGGTACGAGAAACGCCGTTATTGCCACGATGATTCCGACCATCACGGCCAGGTAGATGAGCCCGCTCTCGCTGAGACCTGCCACCGTCCGTGAGTCCGCTTTCGTGATTGACGAGTGATTGTAGTGGGAGTCCCGGAGATCTGTCAACAAATTTAGCGCTAACTCGTTAGAATACAGCCGGTTAGCACACAATTTACGGCCTCCGCCATACTGTCAACGATTGTCCTCGCACCGCAGGCTTCCAACTCGGCCCGGGTCGCGTAGCCCGTGGTCACGCCGATGAAAGGAACGCCTGCCGCTTGGGCGGCTTTGGCATCGAAGTGGGTGTCGCCTATATAGATCAGGCCGTCTGGCTGGGCGATGTTCATTTGCCGCATGAGCGCGTGGATGGGATCGGGGTGCGGTTTTGGACGGGCAACGTCCTCGGGGCCGATGCAGGCCTTGAAGTATCTATCGATTTGGAGATGTTGGAGCAGTGGCTCCGCCGAGGAGCGTCTCTTCGAGGTCGCCACGCCCATGCGGATGCCAGCGCTGGCGAGCTGATCGAGCGCTTCTACAACGCCCGGCAGCAATACGGTGGTCGCGGGAGAGGTGCGCAGATAGTGTTCGCGGTAGACGCGAGTGGCTTCGGCGACGTCAAGTTTCGCTAGTAGACGAAATTGATCCTCGAGCGTGGCGCTGATCGTCGCAATGATCGCTTCGCGCGACGGCGGTGTGTGTCCCTTTTCATGGAAGGCGTGAAAGAACGACGCGACGATCGCATCCGTCGAGTCGATCAACGTGCCGTCGAGATCGAAGCCGACCGAAATCACTTTGGCAGAATCCGGACGCGGCGATCCTCGATGCGAAGACGGCCTTCGGCGAAAAGCTGGATCGCTTTCGGGTAGATGGCGCGTTCTTCGGCTTGCACGCGTTCGGCGAGCGAGTCTGCCGTGTCGTCTTCGAGCACCGGTACGGCGCTTTGCAGAATCACGGGACCGCGATCGTATTCTTCGTCAACGAAGTGAACCGTAACACCGGTGAGTTTCGCGCCATAGTCGATCACGGCTTCGTGCACGTGGTGCCCGTACATGCCCTTGCCGGAAAACGCCGGGATCAGCGCCGGGTGCACATTCATGATCCGTCCGCGGAAGTCTGGCGGGATCGGCAGCAGGCTCATGAAACCTGCGAGCACAACGAGCTGCGGTTGATGCTTGCGCACTTCGCCCCACACGGCCTCGCCGAAGGTTTCCGCAGACGCGAAGTTCTTTCGCGGCACGGCAATCGCCGGGATGCCGGCACTCCGCGCACGCTCAAGCCCGAAGGCGTCTGCGCGCGACGACACCACGCAGACCACGCGCGCGTCGAGCTTGCCGGCGGCTGCATGATCGAGGATGTTTTGCAGGGTCGATCCGTTGCCCGAGAGTAGAACGGCGACCTTGAGGGGCATCGCGGCGGGCCTAGGCCACGCCGTTGGGCCACACGCCGGAATAGACCTCGGTCGCGGGGCCTTCTTGATACACGTTGCCGTCCTCGGCCCACTCGATGGCGAGCGCGCCGTATACAAGGTGCACGTTGACTTTCTTCTCCGTGCGGCCGGTGAGCATCGAGGCCAGCGCCGCGCCGCAGGAGCCGCTGCCGCTCGCCATCGTTACGCCGCTGCCGCGCTCCCAGATCCGCATGACGATGTTCGTGCGATCCACAACGTTCACGAATTCGACGTTGGTGCGCTCGGGGAATTTCGGGTGGTGTTCGATCTTGGGTCCGATGGCCGGAAGGTCGACCTTGGTCGCATCGTCGACGAAGATCACGGCATGTGGATTGCCGACATTCGCGCAGGTGATCTTGTAAGTGGTGCCGGCTACGTCCAGCGGCTCCTCGATCACGCGGCCGGGCGCGCCGATCATCGGAATTTCGGCGCGCTCGAATTTCGGGCGACCCATGTTTGAGCGCACGGTCTGCACGCGTGGGCCCGCGACGCGAAGCTGGACGCGGTTCGGTCCGCCGCCAGTCTCGATGATGAATTCGGTCTTCTTCGTAAGTCCGCGCTCGTAGACATATTTCGCAAAACAGCGGATGCCGTTGCCACAGGTGCCTGATTCGCTGCCGTCTGCGTTGAACATCCGCATGCGGAAGTCCCCGCCCTGGGCCGGCGGCATGATCAAGATGATCCCGTCCGCGCCCGCGCCGAGATGCCGGTGGCTCATCTGGCGCGACAATTCCGCGGGATCCGCGATCTTGTTCTTCTCGGACTCGATGAAGAGATAGTCGTTCCCGAGCCCGTGCAATTTGGTGTACGAAATGGACATCGCGCCTTTCATTGCGGCTGGGCCAGCAGCCGTCTAGACCATCGCCGCTTCGACGAGCCGCCCGACCAGTTCGGTAAACGACATGCCTGCGGCGGCCGCCATCTGCGGGATCAGCGAGGTCTCGGTCATGCCCGGGATCGTGTTGACCTCGAGCCAGTAGAGTTCGCCATTTGCGAAAATCATATCGCTTCGGCTGAAACCACGACAACCCATCAGTTCATGCGCACGTACGGCCATGGTTTGCACGCGATCGCGCAGCGCGTCGTCAATCTGCGCCGGGGTGATTTCCTTGGTCGCGCCGGGGGTGTATTTCGCTGTGTAATCAAAGAACTTCGCCTTGACCGGCCGGATTTCAGTTACAGGCAGGGCGTAGGCGCCCTGTTCCTCGTCCAGGTCGAGCACGCCACAGGTCAGTTCGAGACCGTTCAGGTAGCGCTCCGCGAGGATCGTCCCGCCGAAATGCAACAGCTCGGGCACAGCTTCCTCGAAATCGTCTGCCGATTGCGGGATCGCCATGCCGAGGCTGGATCCCTGGGTCGGATTTTTGATCACACAGGGAAAGCCGAGTGTCGCGCCGATGCGTTTCGTGAGGGCCGCGGGGTCTTGCTCCCATTCGTGACGTTGGAATACGACCTGATCCGCCACCTTGATCCCGCCATGGGCCGCGACGGCTTTCGCGCGAATTGTGTCGATGGCCAGTCCGCTCGACGAGCACCCGGATCCCGTATAGGGAATGCCCATCAGATCGAGCAGGCCCTGCATGCGGCCGTCTTCGCCGAAGGGACCGTGCAACGCTATGAACACGCAATCAGGGTGCAGCGCGCGGAGTCTCGACACGGCCTCTGCGATATCGAGGTATTCGCGCTCGCGTCCCGGAAAGATCCATTCTCCGTCGCGGGTGATTTCGATCGAAGTGACCGTATAGAGATCGCGGTCAAGGTGCGCGGCGACTTGCGCGCCGGATCGCATCGAGACCTCATACTCTGCGCTCATGCCCCCCATGAGCACAGCAACATGTTTTTTCGTTGCCATGAATTCCCCCGTTGCCGCGGCCGGAAGCCGCGTTCCCCACACGGACTATTGTACAAGACGCCGGGCCGGCCGTGCCTGAAGAATCCCCGGTGCGCCACCGGAGTTCCGCGCGGGGCTATTCCTCAGGCTTGAGGCCAAGCCGCGTCAGGTGCGCGCGCAGGGCGTGTTCCGCCAGCGGCATCGCTTCGGGCTTGGCGTCGTCGTAGGCCGCGGCGAGCAACGCCTTGAACTCCGTGTGGCCGGATTCGTAGGCCTCGCGGATCTTGTTTTCGCGCCACAGCCGATGGTCGCGATGCTTGCGGAAAATCTCCTCCGATCGGCCGACCGGTATCCCGTGCGATGGAATGATCAGGCGCGGCTCCTCCATCGCCATCAAGCGTTCGAGGCTCGCAATGAACTGGTCCATGTTTCCGCCGTATTGTTCGGAAACCACGATCGTTCCCGGATTGGCGACCATGTCCGCCGCGACCAGCGTCCTCGTCGTTTCTTCGTAGAGGCAGAGATGGCCCAGGTCATGCCCGGGCGTATGCATCACGCGAACGCGCCAACCCGGATCGCCCGGAAGGTCGATGACGTCGCCTTCATCTACACGGCGATCCACGTCGAAGTCCACGCGTTCCGCGGTTGCGCCGTGTGCCCACACCGGCACGTCGTACCGATCGCGCACGTAGCTCACCCCTTCGACATGATCCGGATGGCTGTGTGTCACCACGATCGCACGCATCTTCGCGCCCATGTCGGACAACTGATCGATCTGATCGCACATACTTTCGAGTTCGCCGGGGAGATCTGAGCCTGGGTCGATCAGCAAATACTCTTCCTCGCCAATGAGCAGGCAATTCGTGTGGGTCGCGGGAAGAATCGTTTTCGTTTTTACCGGAATTAGATGAATGCCGCGCCTCAGTTCGAATCGATTGGGATGGCCGGGCGTGTCCAATGTCAGCCGCCGCACCAACGGGACGCATTCGGGATACGGACGCGCAGCCAGTGGTTGCAGCGTGCAGGCCACCGGTGTGGAGACGTGGATCTCGCCTTTGTGCCAGCGTTGTCGCGCTTCGTGTGGATGCAGCCAGTCAAGCCCGACCAGCTCACCGGGAATCAGTTCCGGTGTCTGCGGTCCGCGATGCTGAACAAGAAAATAGAGCGTATCGAAACGAATAGGGCCCGACGGTGTAATCCAGTGCGCCACCGTTTCGTAGTTGGCCGCGTTGATATGCGATCCGAAAGCCGACAGGATTTTGTCGAATTCAACGTTGTTTTTGAGCATGTCGATCCGTGCATTCCGCAATGCCTCCGCGCCGGGATTGTGCCCTTCGGTGAGCAACAATCCTGTTTCTTCGAATGCTTCGCGGGCCGCGGCCTTCACTGAACGCGCCAAGGCCGGGCCATCCGCGCCAACGACGAACTCGGTGCTTTCCGTATCGTTCACTCGGCCGCCCGGAAAAGCATGGTGCCCCGGCATGAATCGCAGCTCGGGGCTGCGGCGGACCATGAGGATGCGGCCGTCCGCATCCATGATGATGCATGCCGCCGCTTTTTTGGGTTCGACCATGTTCGTATTCCGTTTAGTCAGCGCGTGAATACATAGTGTGACAGGTGGACGGCACCGGATCACGCGCGCCTTGTGCCGTGCTTAAGTGGGCCGATATTTCGGGGGCAGTGGGACCCTGTAGGTCCGGCACCAGAAGCGGAAAGCGCGCAACACAGTCGCTCGCTCCCGGCCCTGCGCGGTACCGGGACACGCAAAATACAAATCCAGAAACGCGGAGAACAACTTCGCATCCCGCCAGCAACTGACCTTGTAGATATGGCACAGGTCTTTGCCGACGTACAGCCAGTAACTGAGATTGCGGCGGCGGAAGGTCCTCGCGCGATGAAAATCGATGAAGTAGAGGCGGCCATCCTCAGCGCGCAACAGGTTGTGCAGGGCGTAGTCATTTGCGATGACCAGTCGATTATGGACCTCCGCGACCAAACGCGCGACTTCCGGCAGCACGGCCTCCGTCAGAATTGGAATCGAATCCTGAAGTGATTCGCCGCGCACACATTCGCGCGCATAGATCGCATCGCGGTTAGGGCCCGTTTGTGCACGGAAGTAGCCGTAGGTCTGTGGCACCGGCAATCCGCGCAGTCGTTCGAGCGCCTCGTGCTCGCGCTTCCAGTACGGTGTCCACCAGCGGCCCCATGCGTAGGCGCGATATCGCTTGACGACGTATCTGTCATCAATGACGAAGACGTGGCGTTCCGTGCTGTATTTCTTGCGGCTCTTGGCCACCACCACACCCGGCTTCGGCCCGGAGAGCGTGCGGACGTAGTCGAAGGCCTGGGGGGAGATGGGTGCGTCGCCGGTCTTCGCATCCACCGATGTGACGCTCCCTGGGAGAATTGACGATCGCTCCGCCGTAGCGCGCGACCGCGGAACTTGCGCGTTCATTATGCCCCAGCGTGAAAGACGCGTGCTACTTGGGTCGCTCTCTGGGCAGCGCGAACGCGATGACGTAGTCGCCGAGCTTCGTGCCCATCTTGCCGTGGCCGCCGGCGCAAATGACGACGTACTGCTTTCCGTCCGGCTTGAGCCGATAGGTCATCGGCGTAGCCTGTCCGCCCGCAGGCAGGCGGCCTTTCCACAATTCCGTGCCGGTCGCCGTATCGAAGGCGCGCAGGTAGTAGTCCATCGTCGCGGAGATAAACGTCAGCCCGCTCTTCGTCACGATCGGCCCGCCCATGTTTGGCGTGCCCCATTTAAACGTGATCGGTACCGGTGCGATGTCGCGAGGCGTGCCCAACACGCTGGTCCACACCACTTTGCCGGTAGCGGTGCTGACGGCCGTCAACGTGCCCCAGGGCGGCGGGGACACCGGCAGCCCGAGAGGCGAAAGCAGCGGCTCGCGGTGCATGATGTACGGCGTGCCTTCCTGCCGACCGCGCTCGACGTCACCGTAGTCTTTGCTCTCGTCGTAGGTGTCGCGCGGAAACAGCGTGATTCCAAATGCCACGCGTGAAGTGTTCATCACCACGACTTCGCGATCCGGATCGAAGGCCACACTGCCCCAGTTCGTGCCGCCGGCGACACCGGGGTAGTGAATGGTGCCTTGGAGGCTTGGCGGCGTGAAAAGACCATCGGAGCGAAGCGACTCGATTCGCTTTCGCGCTGCGCGGCGATCGAACGGAGTCAGGCCCCAGGCATCGTCCGCCGTGAGCGTCGTCGGCACCAATGTTTCGGTGACGGTGGGGAAGGGTTGTGTGGGCCACGCGGCCTCACCTGCAACGTCCGATGGCGGCACGGGGCGTTCTTCGATGTCGAAGAGGGGAACACCGGTGCTGCGGTCAAAGAAAAACACGTGGCCCATCTTGGTGGCCTGGACGACCGCAGGGATTTTCTGGCCGTCGCGCGTGACGTCCATGAGCACCGGTTGCGCGGGTACGTCGTAGTCCCACAGATCGTGATGGACCGCTTGAAACGCCCAGACGACTTCGCCCGTGGAAGCGCGCAGCGCGACGGTCGAGTTCGCGTAAAGATTCGAGCCTTTGCGTTCACCGCCGTAGTAGTCGGGCGACGCGCTTCCCGTCGGCACGAAGACTAGATCGCGCTCCGCATCGGCGGACAGCACCGACCACGCGTTTGCCGCGCCCGTCCGCATGGCTTGTTCTGGTTCCCAGGCTGCCCATGCCTCGCTCTCGGGCCCGCGCGGGATCGGGTCCCAGCTCCACACGAGCGCGCCCGTATGCACGTCGAACGCGCGGACCATGCCGCGCTCGGACTCTACCGCGCGGTTGTCGCCGATCGCGGAGCCGACGATGACGCGATCGCGGACAATCGCCGGCGGCGACGTGACGAGATAATTGAGCGAGTCGGAGTCAGGCTTTGAACCGGTCCCTTCGTTGAGATCGACTTCGCCGTTTGTGCCGAAATCTGTGCACTTCTTGCCTGTGCCGGCTTCGAGGCAGATTAGCCGCGCGTCGAGCGTGGCGAAAAGAATGCGCCGGCTCCAATCGCCGTCCGGTTCCTGGCCGGGTTGCGGCCAGGTCGAAACGCCGCGCGAGGTGAACTCCGAGGACCTGTCGCGGCGTCTGATCTTGGGATCGAAAGTCCATTTTTCATCGCCGCTCTCCGGATCGAGCGCGATCACGCGGTTCGATGGCGTGCTGAGGTACATTACCCCGTCAACGACGATCGGTGTCGCTTCGAACGCGGCGGAGTCTTCGTCCTCGGTGCCGGCGTAATTTTCTCCTGTGCGATAAACCCAGGCCTGCTCCAGATGCATCACGTTTCCCGGCGTGATCTGATCCACCACGGAATGACGCGTGCCGCCCGCATCGCCGCCGTAGGCCGGCCATTGCGCCATGGCCGAAGTGTTCGGCACGACCAGCGGCGGTTTCGGCGATGGCAGGAGCCAATAGATCGTTCCCGCGAGCACGAACAGAATAATCACGCGCATGATCGGACGGCCGCGCTTCCGCTTCCTCGGGCGAGGCGTCGGCGTCGATCCTGTCTTTGCTTCACGTGATTCAGCGGACATACAGCGTGCTCCAATTATTTGGGTCCGTTGTGGCCTGGTTTTGACTGGTGTGTGCGCGTTTTCGTTGGATTCGCGGTATCCTCTTTCGACTATACGAAGGAGAATCCAAATGCCCCTGCCGACGCGCGAAGAAGCCTGGCGCCTGCTCACAGAATACACGTCCTCGGACTCGCTGCGTAAACATATGCTGGCAGTCGAAGGCGCGATGCGCGCGTACGCGTCGCAATCTGCGCAAGATGAGAATCTCTGGGGGTTGACCGGACTGCTGCATGATTTCGACTACGAACGCTGGCCCAATCCCGCCCTCGACGAGACCGGCCATCCGTGGATCGGCGTCGCATTGTTGCGCGAGCGCGGGTATCCGGAGGAAATGTGCGACGCGATCATGGGTCACGCGCCTTTCACGAAACATCCGCGCACTACGGCGCTCGCGAAGACACTCTTCGCGGTCGACGAACTCTGCGGGCTCGTCACGGCGATCGGCTACGTGAGGCCTGGAAAACTGAACGGACTTGAGCCCAGCTCCGTGAAAAAGAAACTCAAGGACAAGGCTTTCGCGCGCGGCGTCAGCCGGGACGACGTCCGGCTGGGCATCGAGGAACTTGGCGTCGAGACCGACGCGCATATCCGGCTTGTGATTACGGCCATGCAGTCGATCGCGCCGCAGTTAGGACTGTAAAAGACAGCGGGGAGCCAGTATCGAAGCGAGGTGTTGATTCCCGCTTCTTGTTCCGGCTCCCTGCGCTGTCACTTAGTATCGAACGTAAGGGTTCCGCTTCATCACCACCGCGGCAATGAGGTAAACGAACACGCCCGGCCAAATGCCCGAGCAGATCACAACGCCAGCCGCGACCACCCGCGTCCAGAAGACGCTGAGGTCAAAGTGTTCCGCCACACCGGCGCACACGCCAGCGATCATCCCGTCGCGCGAGCGGTACAGTCCGCCGCGCCCATACACATCGTCGTATGCCATTGATCTCAGTCCCATGGTCGTCTCGTCCTTCTCCGTTTCGCCGCGTTAAGCAAATGCCGGCTGCGCTGTCTTCGCGCGCGCGCGGCCCTTGAGGTCCTGGAGTTCGCGCTCGATGTTCTCGTCGCGCTCCATCGAGCGGAATTCATCTTCGAGCGTGCGCGCCTTGGGGCGTCCATAGTTCTCAATCTCCGCGGCGGCTTCCACCCGGTCGATGCGTTCCTGGAACTTGTCGAAGCGCACGATGACGCCCGAGGTGTCGAACTTGCGGATTTCCTGCTGCGCGCGGCGCTTGTGCACCGCATGGATATGACGCTGCACGAGCACGGCCTGCCGTTCGCGCGCGGTCCCGAGTTTTTCTTCAATCGTGATGATGTCGTGCTTGTAGGCTGCGACGACTTCGGCGAGCTTCGCACGCTCAGCCTCGATCACTTCGGCGTCATCCAGGTAGCTGCGCTTGGTGTAGAGCGCTTCGCGCGCCAATTCTTCGCGCCCGCGCTGCACGGCCATCTCGGCGCGCTCGCCCCAATGGCTCGCCTCGCGGCGCGCCGTGCCTTGTTCGCGGTCAGCCTTGCGTTCCTGCGCCATCGCTCCGGCGCACGCGGCCTTGAGTTCGACCAGTGTGTCTTCCATCTCCCGGATCATTTGTTTTACCAGCTTCTCCGGATCTTCCGCCTTGTCCAGCGCCGCATTGATGTTCGAGTTCAGAATGTCGCGCACTCGTGTGAAAACGCCCATGACTGATATCTCCTTCGCTCCGGGCCCCGCCCGTGTTTTCTCTTCTACCGTTCCGCGCGCGTCGTATTCGGCGCAGTGCCGAGAGCATCACAAGCGAAATGCCAATTCATTGGAACGGCATAAGCTTTTGATATCAAACGAGATACAGATATTTAGATTTCTGTGAATTCATGATCTCTCGCGCGAATTTATCCAAGAAGTGGTGAAAACACCAACGTGACGGCGAAAAAGTAAATCTCGGCGATGCCCTAGGCTTTCGTCGTGAAACTCGCGGGAGGTGATGGCGAGAATCCCCTGTCATTCGCCATTGAGACCACATATCGCGTCATTTATCCGTCTCCCTTCGTGCCGAAGGAATAAGCAAACCGACTTAAATCTATTGGCGTCATACGGTTGAGCCATTCTCTTGAAATGGCATGCCTATTGCCCTCTGGAGGCGGCATTTCTGGAATTCCAAACTTTTCGCGGAGCACCAAGGTTATGAAGCGGCATAAATGGAAGAGCGTATTCGGTGGATTGGGCATTCTCGCGTTCGGCGTTGCCGGCATGCTCGCGCTGGCGGCGATGAAGAAACCGCCCGCAGAAGCCAAAGCGAGCGGCAAAGAGCGCGCGATTCGCGTCGAGACGATATCCGCGGCGGCGAGCAGCGCGACGGTGACCTTGTCCGGTTTCGGTGAAGTGCGGTCGGTGCGCACGGTAGAGATCGCGTCGGAAGTTTCGGGTACCGTGATCCAAACGCACCCGCGTCTCGTCGCCGGGACGGTGGTGCGCGCGGGAGAGTTGCTGTTCGCGCTGGATGCGCGCACGAATGAGGCTGCGCTTGAACAGGTCAATGCGCGCATCGCCGAAAGCGACATGCAGCTTCGCCGGCTGGAGATGGAACGCAAGAACGAAACCGATCGGCTCGCGCTCCTGCAGCGCAGCGAAAAACTTGCGCGCGACCGCTTCGATCGCACGAAGAAGTTGCACGCCGAAGCGATTGGCAATCAGACGGACATGGACGATGCCGAGCGTTTGTTGAACGAGGCCGTGGATGCGGTGCAATTGCTGGAACGCGAGGTCGCGATGTTCCCGATTCGCATTCAGGAGACGCAACAACAGAAGTCCGCGCTCGAAGCCGCGCGAAAACAGGCGCAGTTGAGTCTGGACTATGCGACGGTCCGTGCGCCTTTCGACGGCCGAATCACCGACGTGCGTGTTGAGCAAGGCCAATATGTTTCGCCCGGACAGTCGGCGCTGATGCTTGCTGATGACTCCGCCCTCGAAATCGCGGTGAAGCTGGACGCGGCTGAGGCGCGCACATGGCTGCGGTTCGCCGAACAGCCAAATGCGGACGGCATGGCGTGGTTTGGCAATGTCGAGCCGGTGGACTGCGAAGTGCGTTGGGTGGAGGAAGTCGAAGGCGCGGCGTGGCGCGGGACCTTGGATCGCGTCGAACAATTCGATCCGGAGTCGCGCACAGTTGCCGTTGTCGTTCGCGTGAGCGCGGCGGATTCCCGCGGCGACTCGAACAACCGGGCCCCGCTGGTGGCGGGGATGTTCTGCGAAGCCCGGATTCCCGGACGCGAAATTTCCGGCGTATTCCGGTTACCGCAGGGCGTGCTCACGCTCGATCGCACGGTGCGCGTGGCGCGTGCAGGCCGGTTGACGAATGTCCCCGTTGAGGTGTTGCGCCAGGAAGAAGGCGAGATGTACGTGCGTGCTGAGCTCGCGCCGGACGATCGTGTAATCACCACGCGGCTCGTCAATCCCGTCGAGAACACACTTCTCGAACTCGCTGCCACACTCGAATAGGACCGATCCATGCTCGCTTGGTATCCACGCACTATCGGCAACAAAGTCCTCGCGAACCTGCTCATGGCAGCCGTGCTCGCGACCGGCATATTGGCCACCTTCGGCATCCGCCGCGAGAGTGAGCCCGAGGTGGATCTCCGGATTATTCAGGCCTACATGTCGTATCCGGGCGCGGATCCCGAGGAAGTCGAGGAAGCGATTACCGAGAAGATGGCCGCCGCCGTTGACGGTTTGCGCGGCGTCAAGCGCTATCACACGGAATCGATGGAGGGAGCCTCGTACGTAACGGTGGAAGTGGCCGACGGCTATGAAACCGACGACGTCAAGAACCGGATAGAAAATGCAATTGATGCCATCGATACTTTCCCGGATCGCGCGGAGCGGCCCCGGGTTTTCGAGGAGACCGACGAAGATTCAGTCTCGCTCATGTTCATTTGGGGTGAGCTTTCCGAGCGGCAGCTCAAGGAGCTTGCCACGGAAATTCGTAGCGAGTTGCAGGCACTGCCGGAAGTTTCGATTGCGGAACTGTTCAGCACGCGTGACTATGAAATTACGGTGGATGTAAGTGAGGAGGCACTCCAGCAGCACGGGCTTACGCTGGGCGAGGTATCCGACGCGATCCGCCGTTCGAGCCTGAACCTGTCAGCCGGTTCGCTTAAGCTCGAAGCCGAGGAGGTCCGAATTCGTACGCTCGGCCGGCGCTACACTGCGCCGGAATTCGAGTCGGTTGTGATCAAGGCCTTGCCGTCGGGTGAAATCATCACACTGGGCGACATCGCCCGCGTGCGCGACACTTTCGAAGAGGGCGAACGCTTCAGTCTGTTCAACGGCCATCCCTGTGCGGTGATCGACATCGACCGCGGGCCGGGCGAGGATCTCCTGGAGATCAGCGATGCGCTCGATCGTTATGTCGCTGCGAAATCGCCCGAACTGCCGGCAGGCGCGCACCTATCGCGAGCTTTCGACGATTCCTCCTTCGTGCGCGAACAGATCGGCATGCTCACGTCGAATGGTGTCCAGGGGCTCGTGCTCATCCTGTTGCTGCTCGGCCTTTTCCTTGAGCCCCGTCTCGCGCTCTGGGTCGGCATGGGCATCCCGATTTCGCTGGCGGGCTCCATGTTCGTCATGTGGACGATGGGGTGGACGCTCAACCAGATTTCGCTCATTGGGATGATTCTGGTGCTCGGCATTCTCGTGGACGATTCGGTCGTGATCGGCGAGGCTATCTTCGCGCACCGGCGCAAAGGAGAAGCGCCACTCGCGGCCTGCGTGAATGGTGTGCGCGAGGTCGCCCTGCCCGTGGTCGCTTCAGTGACCACGACGATGGTCGCCTTCACACCGATGCTGCTGATCGGCGGGATCATGGGTCAGTTCATGCGGCAGATGCCCATCGTGGTGATCACGGCGCTCCTGGTTTCTCTCGCGGAATGTTTCTTCCTCTTCCCGGCGCACCTCAACTATCCGCTTCAGAGCGATGCGAAGAAGCCGGGGCGGCTACGCCGCGCACAACGACGCGTCGCGGACAGCCTCGAAGGTTTCGTCGAAAAAATATACGCACCGATCATTAAGCGTTGCGTCCAGCACCGTTACGTCACGTTGTGCGGTGGAATTGCCTTGTTGCTGCTTACCGCTGGGCTGATCGCCGGTGGCATCGTGCAGGTCACCATGTGGCCGCCGGCGGAAGGCGACAACATCGAGGCCGCGGTCGAGTTTCCGCCAGGCACCCCGGAGAGTGTCGTGCGCGATGCCGTTGTGCACATGGAGACCGCGCTGCGCCGCGTCGAGGCAAAGTCGGAAACGAAGTCCGGAGCGCCCCTCGTCAAGTTCGTATACACGCGCGCCTATGAAGATATGCCGCGTGGCGACATCATGGTCGAGCTTCTCGGCACCGATGAGCGCGGTTTGCGGGTGCATGATCTGATCCTCGCATGGGAGAAAGAGGCCGGGAAGATCCCCGGCGCGATCGCGATTACGTTTGCAGGTGCCACGATCGGTGCGGGCGACGGCCGCGACGTCGGCGTGACGTTGCAAGGGCGAAACCTCGCCGCATTGAGAGCGGCGGCCGAGGAACTCAAGGCCAAACTGGCCAGTTATGAAGGCTTGTATCAGATTGACGACAATTTCCGGCCGGGGAAGAGTGAGTTGCAGGTGCGTCTCAAGCCGGGCGCGGAGCACCTCGGGCTTACGCTCGATGCCGTCAGCCGTCAGCTCTATGCGGCGTATCAGGGTGAGGAAGCGCTTACGCTGCTGCGCGGACGCGAAGAAGTAAAGGTGCGCGTGCGCCTCCCGCGCGAGCAGCGCCAGCAACTCAGCGACTTCTCAAAGCTGCGCATCCGCACGCCGGGCGGCCACGAGGTCCCGCTGGCGTCCGTAGCGGATGTCACGCAGGCCGAAGGTGTCACGGCGATCTCCGGCATCAACGGCGTGCGCGGCATCACGGTATCGGCCGCGGCCGACCGTGAACGCGCGAACCCGACCGAGATCAACCGCGAGATCATCGACCATTATCTGCCCGGCTTGCTCGCGCGCCATCCCGGAGTCACGTGGTCGTTGTCCGTCATCGATGAAGACAATCAGCGGATGCTCTCCGATCTGCGGACGTACACGATTCTTTCGATGCTTGCCATCTTCGTCATCCTCTGCACGACCTTCCATTCCTACATCCAGCCAATTCTCGTGATGTTTATTATCCCTTTCGGCTTCTGCGGAGCGGTTCTGGGGCACCTGATGCTGGGCATCCCCATCAGCTTTCTGAGTCTTGCGGGTCTCGTCGCGTTGTCGGGGATTATCGTGAACGACTCGATCGTGCTCATCGAACGCGCCAACGCATATCTCGCCCAGGGAATGCCGTTCAGCGAGGCGATCTGCGCGGCGGGTTGCCGGCGGTTCAGGGCGATTTTCCTTACATCGGCAACCACCGTGATTGGACTCGGGCCAATGATTCTCGAAACGGATCTCATGGCGCAGGTGGTCGCGCCGATGGGAGTGTCGGTCGGCGCAGGGCTCGCGGTGGGAATGTCGCTCACGCTGCTGCTGATGCCCGCGCTCTTCGCGATCCTGAATGACGCGCGTCGTGTGGCGCATCGCGTAGTTCGCAGGCGCTGGCCGACGCCGGAGGAAGTGGAGCCAGCTGCACAGGCGCACCTGGAAAACCTGCATGCATCGGTTTCGGTGGCAAACGCCGCCTAGCGTGTCACGCGCCGGAGGTGCCTAGCCGTGGCGCACGTTCGCCCGGTGCCGCCGTCGCTCCGCCGATCAGCTCGCCAATCGTGGTGAGCAATTGGCCCAGATCGAGCGGCTTGGAGAACGCCCGGTCCGCGCCAAAGGTCGTCGCGAAGCGCAAATAAGTTTGGGGGTCGTTCCGGCCGCCGCCAGACATCGCGATAATTTTTACCGTCGGTGTGATCTTCTTGAGATCGCGGATGGTTTCGAAGCCTTCTTTCCCCGGCATCAGGATGTCGGTAATGATCAGATCCGCAGGTGATTTCCGATGTGAATCGAGGCCTGCTGCGCCGTCCGGCGCTGTCACCACCTCGAAGCCGTTGCGCTCCAGAAAGCGCTGCAGCATTTGAACGATTACGGGTTCGTCGTCAACGACTAGAATTCGCGCCATGTCGCCGTCCCCCAAGTATTCCCCGGGCAACACAATCGCACTTGCCCGCACTTATTCCACTGCTGTGACTACCGGCTCTCCGGGAATCTCCACGTCAAACAGGCGCAGATAATTCGCGATGATGCGGTACGTCAACCCCCAAACCGTGTACCCATCGTAATGCCAGGACGGAAACTCCCGTCGTTCCGGATCTGCCGGGAATACATACGGCGTAATGTTCGCCGGATCGCCCAGAAAGGAAACCGGCACCCAGACCGTATTGGCAACTTCGTAGTTCGGCTTCAACTCCGGTTCGCCCGGCAGATGAAACACAAACGGCGAAACTGCGAGCCGATGAATGCTAAGGCGTCCACCGGTCACGTCGCTCAAGCGCCCGAGCGACATGTCCTGCGTCAGCTTGAGGCCAACTTCTTCGCGCGTCTCGCGGATCGCCGCGCGCACGAGCGTCTTGTCGTACGGCTCGAAGCGTCCGCCGGGAAAAGCCATCTGGCCGGACCAGGGATCGTCCGGATGCTCCGCGCGCTGGATGAAGAGGGCCGAGAGGCCTTGGCCGGGGCGATCGTTCAGCACCATCGCCACTGCGGCGTTGCGGCTCGCTTGGCGCGATGCCGCCGTATCCGGAATATGCCGCGCCATCGCCGCCGCGGCATCGCTCAACGTGTGATCGCCCAGAGGCCGAACCGAACCGCTCGTCGCCATTGCTCCACCTTGCCGGAGTACTGCACCGGACGGCTCATAGAATAGCGCTTTTTGCCGCTCGCGCTCAACCGATGGGCGCGCTGCAAGTTGATTCCAGCGCCCTTGCGCCCTACTATGGCGCGCTGTCCGTCATGGCGCGGCGGGCACGCTTCCCGAAGGGCGACCCGTGGCGATCAACGGCTCTACCGAGACCTATAAGCAGACCATCCGCGTGCTCTCCGACCGCCTGGTCGAGGCGCAGCGGCCCATTCGCGTGCTCGATGCGATCCAGTGGGATGACTCAATCGAGAAGGCCTTTTTTGCCTCCGGGTGCCGCGAACTGCCGAAGGTAGACGCCAGCTACTATGCCGGCCGTCCGCTGCCCTTCAATCCCGCGCAAAAGCGTCACGAATTCCACGACATCGAGCGGGACATCAGTCATCAGCTGGGCGAATACAGTCCCGTCGGCCAGATCATGCGGCGGATGTGCCGCGAGTATCAGATGGTCGTGCGCCTGCTCGAAGCGCGCGGCACGCCCGACTTCACCACGATCTCGCAGGAGTTGTACGGCTCCGCGGGCGATGTCTTTCATGCGGGCGACCCGACGCTGAAAGATCTCGGTGATTTGATGGAAGACCTGCTGACCAACGTCGACCGTAGTCGATTGATCGAGTCTGATCCCAAGATCATCAGCAGCGAAGAAGCGGTCAAAATTCTGCAAGATCGGATGAACGTCGCGTTCAAGGATTTCCCGACCGGTGTGCGCGTGATTCTCGGCGACGGCATCGTGGCGGATGCGGCAGCCGGCTCCGACTACATCAAGATCCGCCGCAATGCGATGTTTAGCGAGCGCGACATCCGCCTGATGGAAGTGCACGAGGGCTGGGTCCACGTCGGTACCACGCTGAACGGTGCGTCGCAACCGGTGTGCACCTTCCTGAGCAAAGGCCCGCCGTCCTCGACGATCACGCAGGAAGGCCTCGCCATCCTGATGGAGATCTTCGCTTTCGTGTCGCACCCCGCGCGCCTGCGCCGGACGACGAACCGTATCCGCGCGATCAACATGGCCGAGGAAGGTGCGACCTTCCTCGATGTGTTTAATTTTTTCCGCAAGCAGGGCTTCGACGAGCAGGACAGCTACGCGACCTCCGTGCGCGTGTTTCGCGGCAGCGTACCCACCGGCGGTCCCTTCACCAAGGATCTCGCATATAACAAAGGTTTCGTCACGGTCTACAATTACATCATGCTCGCGGTTCGCAAGGGATTGCTCCAGCGGATTCCGTTGCTGTTCTGTGGCAAGACCACGCTCGAAGATCTGCGCACCATCGCGCAACTGGTGGACGAGGGCCTCGTGAACCCGCCGAAATTCGTCCCGCCGCAGTTCGCCGATCTCAATGCGCTCACGGCCTGGATGTGCTACGCCAATTTCTTTAACCGCCTCAATTCGGAGCGGATAGAAAGCGATTATTCGGGCATTTTATAGACTTGTAGCGGCCCGGCAAGTCGAGTGCTATACTCGGAATTCGTGCTGTTCCGGGGTGCGACAATGGGTGCTGACCAAACCTTTTAACAGGAGGAGATTGTCATCATGGCGGTAGCAACGAAACCACAAGCAAAGAACAAGCGAGTCGGAGAATTCCTCTCCAGCCCGCGCAAACTGTTCATCAACGGCCAATGGGTCGCGGCGGCGTCCGGCAAGACCTTCGCCGCGGTGAACCCGGCGAGCGGCGATGAACTCGTGCAAGTGGCCGAGGGCGACAAGGCCGATATTGACAAGGCCGTGGCCGCCGCGCGCAAGGCCTTCGACTCCGGCCCGTGGCGCAAGATGCGTCCGAATGAGCGCACCAAGCTCCTGTGGAAACTCTCCGAACTCATCCTCGCGAACCAGGACGCGCTCGCCGAACTCGAGTCTCTCGACAACGGCAAGCCCTTCACCATCGCGAAGGCGGTGGACGTCGCGGCATCGGCCGAACAGTTCCAGTACATGGCCGGCTGGGCGACGAAGATCGACGGCCGCACGATGACGCTCTCCGCTCCCGGCACCTTCGGCTACACGCTGCGCGAGCCGGTTGGCGTCTGCGGCCAGATCATC